>ERZ860508.203-NODE-203-length-52542-cov-3.824052_pt1 | contig 52542 bp, 57 predicted proteins | sample MGYA00509976_ERZ860508 | MGnify/ENA primary metagenome ERZ860508 (study PRJEB30046, sample SAMN00715242) | human gut metagenome | study: EMG produced TPA metagenomics assembly of the A metagenome-wide association study of gut microbiota in type 2...
AAAAGTTTTTTCCTGCCAGAATTAATCTGGCAATTAATCAGAAACAATGTCCTGATTTACTGTTTTAAGGTTGCTTCTTTAACAGAAGCGTTCTTGAATTATTCTCAAAATCTTTCAAGGTTTTTCACTGTTCAGTTATCAAGGTTCTTTGTTTTGTCGTTATCAGCGACAACTTCTATAGTGTATCAGATGTTTGATCGCTTGTCAACAACTTTTTTAATTTATTTTTTTGCTTTCATCGCGATTCGCATCGATTTCTGTCGTGCCTCACGAGTCAGCTTAGTTATAATATCATGCGTTTTTTCCTATGTCAACAACAAATTTCATTTTTTTCAAAGAAATTAAAAGCACCACAAGATGTTGTCCCTGTGATGCTTTCAAACCGCAATTATAAGAAAGTCATAAGCAATGTGAGCACAAAATTGTTCTCATACGCCCAGATCAAAAGTGGCGATTCATATATATATGAAATTAATGCAATTCCAATATCGGTTGTTCCTGCCATCGCAATAATCGCAAATGCCAACCATATAATGAGAATTCCTTTCACTAACCCTGCAAATAAACCAAGTAAGCGGTTTATTCCACCTATTAAAGGAAGTTTCTCAACAACTTTCAATACAACCGACAATAAATGAAACGAGATTACTGTAATCAGTAACACTAAAACAAAAGAGATTACACGCATCACAAGGTCTGTCGCGCGCCCTGCCACCACATCATACGCACCGCTTCCCTCCAGAATCTGATCTGCAATCTTATTCGTGTCAAAAAGCTTATTAGTTACTGCATCCGGAAGTTTCATCTGCAGATCACGATAATTCTTTTTTCCCTGTCCCGGATTCTGTGCATCTGGCTCACGGTCTTCTTTCTGCCCGTTTGTATCCCCTATCACAAGTTCATGAAGTTTCTCATCCAGATTCGATTCTATCCGATTATCTATATTTGTTTTTTCCGTCAATACATTTGCCACATAGGGTGTCGCCCACGTAACAAATACAAGTATTGCAATCCACGCGAGCATGGAATAGATTACACGCAGGAACCCCCTGGAAAACCCCCAGACAATATTCCCTGCAAGCACCAGGATTACAATTATCAATAGCCAGTTCATCTTAATCTTACCTCATCCGTCTCTCCGCTCAGCACGAATGTGTAGCTTGTCGCATCGGTTCCTGACAGGATCTTATATAACTCCTGATCAAATGTATAGGAAAATTTCCGGATACTGTGTATCGTGTAAATTTCGCAATGATAATCATCGCGTACACACACCTCGTTATGATCAAGAAATTCTATCCTGTTATATGCGATTGTAGTATCATTCTCCATCGCCGTATTTCCGTTTAGATCATATACCTGAATATGCCAGCTGCCCTCATTCTTAGTGCTCGCATAGGTAATTCCCACATATTTATTATTGCAGAAAACGCTTTGGACTTCCTGTTCAAAATCCACCTGGCGTTTCAGAGCTGGCTTCTGAGTCCCTTCGAATACAAGAAATCCGGCATCCGACAATGCCACCATTCGATCCGCTGCCACATAAGAGATTTCGGAAATAAACGTATCTTCATAAGTATAAGTTCCGACATTATTATCAATCTCATTCTGTCCGACCGATCCAAAGTTATAGAAACTGATTGTAGAACTAACCTTGCCCTCTTTGACATCAAGCATATCTACTGCCAGTTTCTGCGCATCGTAAGACAATGCGATATCCACCGGAAAGCTTCCTTTTTCTGCATAAAATTCGCCATTTGCAAGCTGATTTCCCTTGCGGTCATACATGCGGACAGTTGAGACATTATCTTCCTTCATTAATACCGCAACCGTTCCCTGATTGGCAACACACACGGTACTGATCGGTGTTGAAGTCTCGATTTTTTTCGAAAGTCCGGTTGTTGTCATAATATAGATGGATGTACCACCCTGATCATAAATTGCAAGATAATTCTCGCAGATGGACAACATCGGTGTACTCATCTCGAATGACTGGTTCCAGATCAATTCATCATCCGAATTGCGGTAAACAATTCCATCATTGTTATACTCCAGGGTTTTTCCGAGAAACGTCTCATATTTGGCCGATCCACTATCCTGCTGTTCCGTCTTGTTACGAATCTCATAAGAATCGTAACTGCGCAGCGCATTCCATAATTGCGCCCCCGCAAAAAGCAATGCAATGACAAAAACGCCTATGATCACCCGGCGGACGATCTTGTGTCTGTGCCTCCTGATCTGCTGCTCGAGTTCCTCCTGTGCCTCGCTGTTTATCTCTACGGTTTTAAAATCTTTCTTATCTGCCACCGTTTTATCTCTCCTTGTATTTATTGCATGATATATCGCAATTATAACATTCTGCCAATCATTACGGAAGTAACAATTTCTGATCAACGCGAAGATCGTCTGCATTTTCCAGATTGTTACATTCCTTTAATTCCTTCAGTCGGTCTGTCGATCCGTATATCTGCCTGCAGATCGAGGTAAGTGTGTCGCCCGCTTTCACGGTATAATACTCCGGCTTCGCCACGGACGCGTCCGTTTCTTCCGCCGCATTTTCCGTTTGATCTACGTTTTTCGAGCCCGCTACGCCTGCTTTTGAATTTTCGTCCTGTGCGTCTTGCTTATCCGCCTCCACGTTGGCATCCCGTTCTTCCCTTGCATCCGCATCTGTTTTCGAATCTTCCATCTTCTTGATATCACCAGCTTCAATCGACTCGATTGGAATGAGATCCAAGGTTTCCGTATAGGTGTTTTTCTCATCGGGTATCTCTTGCTCTGTCGCTTCAGTTTCTTTGATTTCCGTTCCGACGAGCACCTGCGGTTTATCGTCTGTCTTATTCCCCAGCGAAGCAATTGTCTGCATAGTCTTCTCCAATCCCGGAATGTGAATGCGATCCTGTACCACGCCAAGTCCGACAATCACAACGAGCAATGCCACCGCCGCGGTCATCGCATACGAAGTTGCGCTGGTTGTCTCCTTTTCTCCAACGCGTTTTTTCTCTTTTATCTGTTTTCGGTATTGTGCACGGTCTGTCTTAGGTTCCGATGCAGGAACCGTCCCCATCCGTGCACGTTTCGGCATTTCTACGACAACCTCCGGCGGGCACACCTGTCTGAGTTCCCGCGCATAAAATATGTAAAAACCTTCTTTTTTCTGAAGCCAGTTTCCCTTATTGATATAGAAAGACTCCTCACCCTCAATACTATCCATAAGAAAAAGCACCTGATGTGCGCCTCCAAACTGCTCTCTGTGGATCGCTTCAAGCTCCGGCGTCATACTCGGTGCATAACCTTTCTGATCCATCGCCCAGCCGACGATGATCGAGTTCTCATACGACCGTTTCACCTCGCGGAACACATCTGACCACGCGCGATTGTTCCATTGTGGCGCATTTTGCACAAACTCCATCTTAAGAACCGGAATTGCAGCCTCGATAAAGGTTGTATATCGCCCCTGAATGCATTCTGTGTGCCCCATAAAGACAAACACCTTCTTCTCTGCGTAATCTTCCTCATGTATTCTTGCGTAGACTGCATTCTCTATGTAGATTTTATCTTCCTGCGTCGGCATTCCGATTTGGCGGATGTTCTTCAGATCTCGTTCATTCTTCGTCTCGATATCAATCATTTGCCCACTCCTTATCCAACAAATCCTATCTTTTCGTTTCCTTATGCTATCACACAGGCGTAGTAGAAATTTGGAAAAACCTGACAGGTCTTCAAAAAATCAAATGACGTTTTCCGACAACAACTCCTTCAAAACGCAACAAAGCTGCCGCTTTCGCGACAGCTCTGAAATCTTTTCTCTTATTTATTTGCAGAAAGCTTTCACTTTCTTATAGATGCCCTCTGCATCAAGCTCATACTTATGGATCAGTTCAACTGCCGGTCCGGACTCGCCGAACTTATCGTTGACGCCGATACGCAGCATCTTTGTCGGTGCCTTCTCACAGAGTACTTCTGCAACGGCACTTCCGAGTCCGCCGAGGATCGAATGTTCCTCTACGGTTACAACCTTACCAGTCTTGGTTGCGGATGCAATAACCAGTTCCTCATCGAGCGGCTTAATAGTATGAATATTGATTACCTCTGCAGAGATTCCGTCCTTCTCAAGCATCTTAGCTGCTTCGAGCGCCTCAGAGACTTCCAGTCCGGTTGCAAAAATCGATACGTCTGTACCTTCTTTTAAGGTAATGCCTTTGCCGATTTCAAACTTATAATCCGCATGATCATTGATAACCGGTACTGCAAGACGTCCGAAACGGAGATATACCGGTCCTACATATTCATATGCAGCTTTCACTGCTGCACGCGCCTCAACATCATCCGAAGGATTGATCACTACCATTCCCGGGATTTCACGCATCAAAGCAAGATCCTCAAGACACTGATGTGTTGCTCCATCCTCACCGACAGAAATTCCGGCGTGAGTCGCACCGATCTTCACGTTCAGATGCGGATATCCGATTGAGTTACGCACCTGCTCATAGTTACGTCCTGCTGCAAACATCGCAAATGAGCTGATAAATGGCACTTTACCGCAGGTTGATAATCCTGCCGCAATGCCCGTCATATTACACTCTGCAATACCACAATCCCAGTGGCGCTCCGGAAATTCTTTCTGGAAAATACCGGTCTTTGTTGCTCCTGCAAGATCCGCATCAAGCACGATCAGATCCTCATGTTCCTTACCAAGCTCTACCAATGCGTTACCATAGCTGTCACGCGTTGCAATCTTCTTTACTTCTGACATAATGCTTCACCTGCTTTCTCAAGTTCGTCCATAGCGATCTTGTACTCCTCATCGTTTGGAGCTTTTCCGTGCCATCCTGCCTGGTTCTCCATGTAGGATACGCCTTTGCCCTTGACGGTCTTAGCGATGATAGCCGTCGGCTGTCCCTTGGTCTCTCTTGCTTCCTTGAAAGCGGCACGAATTTCATCAAAATTGTTTCCATCGATTACGATCGTATGGAAATTAAATGCTTCAAATTTCTTATCGATCGGATACGGAGAGCAGACTTTGTCGATTTCTCCATCGATCTGTAAGTTATTGTTGTCGACGATCACAACGAGGTTGTCCAGCTTGCGGTGTCCTGCCCACATAGCAGCCTCCCAGATCTGTCCTTCCTGAATCTCACCGTCTCCGGTCAATGTATACACACGATAATCCTTGTTGTCAAATTTGCCTGCGGCTGCCATCCCAACAGCAGCTGACACGCCCTGTCCAAGTGATCCGCTGGACATATCAACGCCCGGAATATGCTTCATATCCGGATGTCCCTGCAGATAGGAACCCGTGTGGCGAAGTGTCGTAAGGTCTTCCTTCGGGAAAAAGCCTTTCTCTGCAAGTGTCGAATACAATGCAGGCGCAACATGACCCTTGGATAATACAAAACGGTCACGGTTCTCATCCTTCGGATTCTTAGGATCAACGTTTAATTCTTCGAAATATAAGTAAGTGAAGATATCAGCAGCAGACAATGATCCGCCCGGATGACCGGACTTTGCACTGTGAACTGCAGTTACAATACTTTTGCGAATCTCATTCGCAGTCTTTTCCAGTTCTAAATTATTCATAGACTCTCCTTTTTTAAAGTTCCGTTCTTCCCTGCAGCGCACGAAGCAGTGTTACTTCGTCAATGTATTCCAGATCTCCGCCAACCGGAACTCCGCTGGCGATTCTTGTCACTTTGATGCCGGTCGGTTTGATCAGCTTGCTGATATACATTGCGGTCGTCTCGCCCTCCAGGCTTGAGTTGGTTGCAATGATCACCTCATTGACATCCCCCTCCAAACGCACCATGAGCTCCTTGAGCTTGATATCGTTTGGCCCGATTCCAAGCATCGGCGAGATGGCTCCATGCAGCACATGGTAGACACCATCGTACTTGCCGGTTTTCTCATACGCTACAAGATCACGTGTATTCTCAACCACCATAATTGTCTTGTGGTCACGTGCTTCATCACTACATATAGGACAAATTTCCTGATCTGTCAAGTTAAAGCAGCACTTGCAATACTTCACGTTATGCTTTGCGGACAGAATTGCAGAAGACAATGCCTCCACATGATCCTCCGGCATATTTAATATATGAAACGCAAGCCTCTGCGCAGACTTCGCTCCGATACCCGGAAGCGAAGACAGTTCCTCAATCAGTTTTGAAATCTCATTACTGTAATAATCCATCTTAGAATGGGAATCCTCCACCCAGTCCTCCTGTGATCTGTGACATTGACTTCTGGGAAGCTTCATCAACCTGACGCAGCGCCTCATTTGTTGCTGCCATGATCAGATCCTCAAGCATCTCGATATCATCGGGATCAACGACTTCTTCCGCAAGCTTCACTTTGACAACCTCATGCTTACCGGATACCGTCACTTCAACTGCTCCGCCGCCTGCTGCTGCCGTAATCTCCTGCTCCTCAAGCGCTTTCTGCGCTTCTTCCATCTGGCGCTGCATCTTCTGCGCCTGTTTCATAATGTTGTTCATGTTTCCCGGCATTCCACCCGGGAATCCACCTCTTTTTGCCATGTGGGTGACCTCCATATATTTTATTAAAGTGTTCTATGATACACGAATTGCTACGCTGCTTCCCAACTCTCGCAATTCTATCATCATCATTAAAAATCTTCTTCCTCAATATCAAAATTGATTGCCTGACGCAAATCAGGGACCGTATCAGCGGCGCTCCTTCCGCTCTCATTCATATGAAGTGTTACTTCGATCTCTTTTCCGACACGATTCTCCATCAGTCGCTTAAAATGCGTCATGCATTCCGCCTTATCCTCATTCAGATAGGCAAAAGCATTCTTATCATCAAAGACAAGCATCAGATCTCCGTTATTTCCAAGGCTCGGTACCGCCTTGTTCAAATACTGGCGGGACAATCCCCCTGCCTCGGAGAGAATCGCTTTCCAGTTCTGCACGACCTGCTTAATATCATCCGGTATCGCTTTCGGCATCGGAGGCTTCTCTGCAGGGGCTGCCACACTTTGCGTAACTGCCTGCGCAGCCGCGTTCGGTGCAATCGGCACAACGCCACTTGTCAGCTTCTTCTCCAGATCATCCAGCCGGTCCACAAGCGATGAATAATCGGTCTCCATCTGCGGCCGGCAAAGCTTGATGATCGCAACCTCAAGCACAATTCTCTTCTGTGCCGCATACTTAATCTGATTGCTCAGTTCCGAGAATATACGAATATAGCGCATGAGCACTTCCGGTTCTACCATCTGTGCCTCTTCCCTGAGTGCCGCCAGATTGTCTGCCGACATATCAAGAACTTCCTCCATCTCATCCGAACTCTGCAGAAGCAGAAGGTTTCGCATGTACCACGTGAAATCATTGACAAGCTGCCCCAGTTCGCGTCCTTCATCAACCAGTTCCCCGACAACGTGGATCGCGCCGGTCACATCACGTTGAATGATTTCTCGCAAAAGGCGCGAGAATACTTCCGTATCAACTGCTCCGAGCACGTCAAGTACATTCTCATAAGTAAGTTTCTCACCGAGATGGAATGCAATGCATTGATCCAGAAGACTTAAAGCATCTCGCATGGAGCCATCGCCCGCTTTTGCAACATAGCGCAGCGCGCGCTCCTCCACATCAACCTGCTCCTCCGCCATCAGCTCCGTGAGCCGGTTCGTAATCGTGTCGATCGAGATACGATGAAAATCATATCTCTGGCAACGCGACAGGATTGTGATCGGAATCTTGTGTGCCTCCGTTGTCGCAAGAATAAAGATGACGTATGCCGGTGGTTCCTCAAGTGTCTTAAGCAGCGCATTAAACGCTCCCGTCGAAAGCATATGTACCTCATCAATGATATAGACCTTATACTTGCCTTCCGTCGGGCGGTACGCGACCTCCTCCCGGATCTGACGGATATTGTCTACACCGTTATTTGATGCCGCATCAATCTCTATGACATTCATAGAAGTCCCGGCGGCAATGCCCTTACAGGAAGGGCATTCACCACAAGGACTTCCGTCTACTGGATGTTCACAATTTACTGCTTTGGCAAAGATTTTGGCAACCGTTGTCTTACCTGTGCCTCGCGTTCCGCAAAACAGATAGGCATGTCCGATTCGATCGGCTTTAATCTGGTTCTTTAATGTTGTTACAATATGATCCTGTCCCTTGACGTCCTCAAATTCCTGAGGGCGGAACTTACGGTATAGCGCCGTATAAGACATGGTTTATAACCTCCTAGTCACCGAAACTGATTCCGGTTCTCTTTGCTTCTTTGATCATCTGGCTGTCCGGATCTACCATCTTCAGCTTTCCGGCGACCTCTCCGAGCGGTACACGCTTCGTCTTATTATTGATCATCGCGATCATGCAGCCATAATCCTCGTCCATGATCGCCTTGGCAGCTGCCGATCCGAGTCTTGTACACAGAATTCTGTCGTAAGGGCATGGGCTTCCGCCTCTCTGCGTGTGTCCCGGAACTGCAACACGTACTTCCGTTCCGCACACTTCCTTGATCTTGTCTGCAATCTCATAAGAGACAGACGGATACTTGCTCTCTGCAAGCTTTGCCTTATATTCCTTCTTGGACAAGGCAGCATCTTCTTTGGAGATTGCGCCCTCTGCAACGGCAAGAATGGTAAAGCCCTTGCCATCCTTTGTGCGATTGTGGATTGCTTCCACTACCTTATTGATATCATACGGTATCTCAGGAAGCAGGATAATATCTGCGCCGCCGGCAATACCAGCATACAAAGTCAGCCAGCCGACTTTGTGTCCCATGACTTCTACAATGAACACACGGTTATGAGATGCCGCTGTCGTATGAATGCAGTCGATTGCTTCTGTTGCAATATTGATTGCACTCTGGAATCCGAATGTCACATCGGTTCCGTAAATATCATTATCAATAGTCTTCGGAAGATGGATGATGTTGAGTCCTTCTTCACGAAGCAGATTGGCTGTCTTCTGAGTTCCGTTACCGCCAAGAATAACCAGACAATCAAGGTTTAATTTGTGATAAGTCTGCTTCATAGCCTCAACCTTGTCGAGTCCGTTCTCATCCGGCACTCTCATCAGTTTGAACGGCTGGCGGGATGAACCGAGAATTGTTCCACCCTTGGTCAGAATTCCGGAAAAATCAGCAGATGTCAAAAGACGATAGTCTCCATAGATCAATCCTTTATATCCATTTTCGAATCCATAGATTTCTAAATCCTTTACATTCGCAGAAAGTCCTTTGACAACACCTCTCATTGCGGCATTTAAAGCCTGACAATCTCCACCGCTTGTCAGCATTCCAATTCTCATCATGCGTGCTCCTCCTCTTACCTGAGTATTATGTGCCTGTTCAAAACATTCTATAACTACGAATTGTTTCGTTGCTACGCAACTCTCACAATTCTACACACATTCGCAATCCGTTGATTTTGTTTTACAAAATCACTACTTGCTCACGTGTGTGCAGGTCACTAAGGCAAGAGGCTTTTCCTGCCAGCAGGAATGCCTCTCACCTTGTGACCTTTGTTATTATATATTATACTATGAATCAAAATGAAGGACAAGATAAGCATCTTGAAAAATGCAACAGATTTGTTATAATGAATGCAGTGCTGATTTCATTGGTATCTGTGGAGAGTTGTCCGAGAGGTCGAAGGTGCCGCACTCGAAATGCGGTTTGCGTCGAATAGACGCAACGTGGGTTCGAATCCCATGCTCTCCGTTATATATGTTAACTTTAAAAGCACAGGTCTTCGCCTGTGCTTTTGTCGTTCTTATTCCATATCCTGTTGTACGTCCTGCTGACGGTCTCTGCGATTATCGCGACGTCTGCGACGATTCTGATAATCTCTCTTCCCATCCTCAAACTCCTCGCGGTCACGGTTTCGGCCCCGATCTCTGTCCCTGCGATCGCGGTTATCTCGCTGATTGCGGTTGTCGCGATTCTCCCGGCTCCGCCCTCCACGATTGTCCCAGCCTTCCTGACTCTCGCGCTCCTCACGGACCTCACGGTTGTCACGATTATTGCGCTTCTCTCGCTGATTATTTCTTCCCGAATCCCGATGTTCACCTCTGTCAGCACCATTGTCATTCTTGCGGTTCTCCGGAACCAGACGCTCCTTCTTACGTCCAATATACACATTCCACTTCATATACGCTTCCTGTGCATTTCTCGATTTATAGATAACATTGCGTTCTTCACCCACAATGTCCGTAATGCTGTACCAGCCCTTGTCATACTGGAACTCGGCATTCTTGCCTTCAAGTTCCTTGCTGCCCAGCACAAATTTGTTTACAGCCTGCTGCTGCGCCATACTATTCCTCCTCGTTCTTTGAACGTAGCACGTATTCTACTGCTGCTTTCAATAATTCATTCTTCTCAAGTTCCTCGGTTCCAAGCATCGCCTGCGCTTCCTCCCTGCTGAACAATTCACGCAGTACAACCTGATGATGTTCAACCGGTATGTAGGACACCTTGGTTTTGTCCGTCAGGCTGCGAAGCACATAATAGGGAACTCCTGCTTCTCCACGGGTGGCAGACAATGATACAATGTTATCAACCTGGCACAAGCCCATTGTTTCACTGTATATGATCTGTTTCTTCTCAAACATACTGCTCCACCTCTTAGTTTTGTGTTCTGTTGTATCATTATAGCATACCTGCTACGCATTTTCAAAAAGCATTTTCTGGTCTTATAATTTTTTCTTTTTCTGAACATTTACATCATATCAGTTCTGTATATAATAAGTCTTAACATGATTCGCGGCATGACTTATCATCCCGAATTTTTAAGCAAGGAGATTTCCCATGAAAAAAGCAGCCGTTATCAACGACTTATCAGGATTTGGCAAATGTTCACTCACTGCCGCGATCCCCGTACTTTCGGCTTTGGGCGTGCAATGCTGCCCTCTTGCCACAGCGGTTCTGACCGGACAGACCGGCTATCCGTATTTTCACTGCACGGATCTGACCGATATGATGCCACAATACATTGATGCCTGGGCACAGAACAATGCGCATTTTGATGCCATCTACAGTGGATATATGACCGGGCGAAAGCAAATTGAACATCTGCTTGATCTGATCACGCAATTTCGGCGCGATGATACACTGCTTCTGGTCGATCCGGTAATGGGCGACGATGGGCGCGTGTACGGCATCTACTCCGATGATCTCTTAGATGGTATGAAAGAGTTGTCACGAAAGGCGGATGTCATCACACCAAACCTGACAGAAGCGTGTCTGCTCTCCGGAACCGACATTGCAAAAGCGATGAACTATCATGACGCAGAGAGTTTTCTTTCTTTTGCCTCTGAGACGGCCGAAAAACTTCGCGAACTTGCCGAGCGGCCACAGGATGTTGTCATCACCGGTGTCAAATGCCGAAAGGAAGAAACGCCTTTTATCTATAACATCGCCGTCACGGAGCGCGGCGTACACACGAGTCGCTCCCATCTGTTCAACCGGAGTTTTTCCGGTACCGGTGATCTGTTCGCATCTGTCCTATGTGGTTGCAGGGTAAATGGAATGACAACCGAGGATTCCATCGATCTGGCCGGCAGATTTCTTTACCATAGCATTGCCGATACGATGAATGACAACATTCCGCCGAATGACGGAATCAACTTTGAGAAATACCTGGTGGATCTGCTCCATGTATCCGCTTTATAAAATAAGAGAAAACTTGAAAAGGAGAATTCAACCATGAGTAATGAAGCAGCAACTACAAGTAAAGCCCTTTCCAACCAGAGAATCCGTCTTCTGACTTCCACGGCGATCTTCGCCGCCATGATCACGGTCATGACCGCTTACATCTGCCACGTACCAGTCGGAGCAAACGGTGGATACATCCACTTCGGAGACAGCTTAATCTACATTGCAGCCACCCTTCTTCCAACACCATACGCATTGGCAGCGGCAGCGATCGGAGGCGGTATGGCGGATCTTCTGACTTCGCCGATGTGGGCACCGGCAACCATCATCATCAAGATGATCATCACGATTCCATTCACAAATAAAACTGAGAAAATCGTGAATGTCCACAATGTCGTTGCAACTGTGATCGCATTCCTGTTAAGCGGAACCGGCTACTATATTGCAGAGGCAATCCTTTTCGGAACCAAGACCGCCTTCTTAATGTCATTATCCGGAAGCTTGATTCAGAGCGGTGGAAGTGCTATTGTATTTATAATTTTAGGAATCTTCCTTGACAAGATGGGATTCAAGAAGCGTTTCTTAAAATAATCTATGATTTATCGGAGGCTTGATTATGGCTAACATTTTATATGTATACAAAGATCAGGTATACGCAAATATTACAAACAAATGTGACTGTGCATGTACATTCTGCATTCGTTCGCAGCAGGATGGTGTCGGCGATGCCGAGACGCTTTGGCATAAGGTGGATCCGACACTTGAGGACATCTATGCTGCAATCGATGCCTTTGACTTCAGCGGATACAATGAATTTGTTTTCTGCGGATACGGCGAGCCGACCTGCTCATTAGATCACTTACTTGCCAGCGCCAGATATGTAAAGGAGAAAACGGGACTGCCGATCCGCCTGAATTCAAATGGACTCGGAAATCTCTACCACAAGCGCGATATCGTGCCGGAACTTGCAACGGTCATTGACAGCGTATCCATCAGTCTGAATGCGCCAAACGCGGAGGAATATGACAAAGTAACGCGCCCGTCATTCCCAAACGCTTATGCGGCAATGCTTGATTTCGCTGAGGAATGCGGACGCCTGATGAAACACACGCAACTCTCCATCGTGGATGTTCTTCCACAGGAAGATATCGATGCCTGTCAGAAGATTGCCGATGAGCGTGGTGTTCATCTAAAAGTTCGTAAGTTTTCCAAGGGGGCTTAAGATCGGAAGTCCCTTTCGGTTGGATGGCTTGTTCTCTTCGGCAGCCTGAGCAAGCCGGTTACGGATGTTCTGCATCCTCTGATCGAGCTGCGCACTGATCTCCGCGCACTCGGTAAGTTCTGCCGCTAATTGTTCCGCCTCGGTCGGCGGAACATTTTTCTTATAACGGACTTTATGTTCCAGGCTCGCCCAGAAGTCCATCGCAATCGTTCGAAGCTGCACCTCTACTTTCATCTCCCGCTTCTCGTTCTGCAGGAAGATCGGCACTGCCACAATCAGATGCAGACTCCGGTAGCCGCTCGGCTTCGGATTCTTAATATAATCCTTCATCTCGATTAATCGGATATCATCCTGCTGAAGCAGGCATTTTGCCAGAAGATAAATATCTTCCGGAAAAGAACACACAACGCGCACACCGGCAATATCGTTAATGTTCTGCTCGATCGATTCAAGCGCCAATGGAATGTTCTTGCGGCGTACCTTCTTGATGATACTGTCAAGAGACTTCACCCTTGTCTTGATCGACTCGATCGGATTCCTGTCATATTCCAATGAGAACTGTTCGTTTAATACTTTGAACTTCGTCTCAATCTCCATGATCGCACACCGGTAATATGCCATCAAACTGTCCATCGGCTTCGTATTCTCCTGCACAAAATCCAGGAATTCATCCGACATCAGGCTGTTTTTCACTAATTCCGTCATCGCCTGTTCAATATAATCATTTACATAGGTATCTATCTTTCGCATGGTTTCTTACCCCTTTATCTCTTGAAATGTTATCATAATCATATTATATACGATGGGCTGTGAAAACGGAATGAACAAAGCATAAACTTTTACTTAAGATTTACAACATGAAAAGCATCGACTTTGGCACGTTGCTCATATAAAAAGGAAGTGCCGTAAACCGACACTTCCCCTTGTAAGTAATATGAGTAATCAAAGGATTTAATCCTTGAACAAATCCGTTGAATAGTAACGGTCTCCACTATCCGGGAGTAACGCTACAACTGTCTTACCCTTGAACTCCGGGCGCTTTGCAACCTCAATTGCTGCATACAATGCTGCACCGGAAGAAATACCTACCAGCACGCCTTCCTCCTTCGCAATCTCCTTACCTAATGCGAAGGAATCCTCGTTGGATACTGGAATGATTTCATCATAAATCTCTGTGTTCAGTGTGTTTGGAACGAATCCAGCTCCGATACCCTGAATCTTATGTGCACCTGCCTGACCGGTAGAAAGTACTGCCGAGGTAGCCGGCTCAACAGCTACAATCTTCACATCTGCCTTCTTACTCTTTAAGAATTCACCAACACCTGTGATGGTTCCACCGGTTCCGACACCAGCTACAAATGCATCAACTTCTCCATCGGTATCTGCCCAGATTTCCGGACCGGTTGTCTTTCTGTGTGCTGCAGGGTTTGCTGGATTCTCGAACTGCTCCGGAATAAAGCTGTCCGGAATCTCCTTATGCAGTTCCTCAGCCTTAGCAATTGCTCCCTTCATTCCCTTGCTTCCATCTGAAAGAACGAGTTCTGCACCGTATGCCTTAATGATATTACGGCGCTCAACGCTCATCGTCTCCGGAAGAACGATGATCAGGCGGTATCCCTTGGCAGCTGCAATTGCTGCGAGTCCGATTCCAGTATTACCGGATGTCGGCTCGATAATCGTGGATCCTTCCTTCAATTTTCCATCTCTCTCTGCCTGCTCGATCATTTCTTTTGCGATACGATCTTTCACAGATCCGGCCGGATTGAAATACTCAAGCTTCGCAAGCAGTCTTGCCTCTAAACCATACTTCTTCTCAATATGCGTCAACTCTACGAGTGGTGTATTACCGATAAGTCCTAATGTTCCCTGATAAATATTTGCCATATTTGTGACCTCCATCTTTATTATATTTTATTCCGCTTTTAATTCCTTATTTTCCCACTGAGTTAGTGGGAATTCATTTGATGTATTGAATATACACCTATTCGGATGGAGTGTCAATATGTTTTTCACTTTTGCACGCGAAAACGTACCACACAAAATACGGAGTCCCCATTCAAGGACTCCGTATACCGTTATATCTGATTTATTTACAAGCCTTTGGGATCTTAAAATCGGCTGCCTTATTATACTTTGAATAGGTTACGGTTGAACTTGCCTTTGTGTAGTTCATTTTCAAGGCTGTAGTATCTTCCTCTCCTTCCATTTCTAGACTCTGAACCAAAAGTTCCATATAGTCATTCACAAATGCTGTCATATCTGTGGATAACTTAATCGGAAGATAGGTTTTCTGATCAATCCAAATATTTACTTTGATTGGTTGTAATGCAGAAGTATCAAATGAGAATTCGTCACCTAATCCTAATCCAGAAAAAATTTCGGTCATAGCATCGCCAAGATCCTTACCGGAAATCTCTGCTGAAATTTGAACGGCATTAACCTTATTCACTTTCACATTTTCCTTTACAATTCTAGTATTAGAATATATATCTGTATCAATGGATTTCAGACTATCCTCAATACCGCTCATATCCATTTTATAATATTTTTTTCCATCCAAAGAGACATAAGTAATCGTCTTTCCTTTGGAATTTTTCTTCAAATACATAATTGTTTTTTGTTTACTACTTTCACCATCTACTTTCATATATGTCGTCGAAACCGCTTTCGCCTTCATCGGCTTACTAAAAGAAATTACCTTCTGAACAGTCTTTACATTTGCAGTCTCACCATTTGTTATCGCATTTTGAACCGTCGTTGTCGTCGCTTCATACGATTTCACCTTATTTGCTGCTTTCGTCATCTTTTTCAGATACTGGTCAGCAGATACGCCTGCCGCATGAGCCGGCACTACATTCACCAATGTACACAGAATTAACGTAGCTGCCAGTGCGAACGCTTTCACTCGCTTCTTCATTTTTTTCATAACTATCCTCCTTAATTTTGCTTTTCATAACACAATTTACTATTTCAACATATCATTTGTGATCTGCAAATACAATCACATTAAGTCAATTCTAACATTTTTAAGGATATTTTAAGATTACAAAGCAGTGAAAAAAAGCATCGGATTTCTCCGATGCTCCTTAATCTCTATTCTGTAAACACTTCGATATCCTGCGGACAAAATGTCTTGTTCTTACTTGTAATCTTAACTTTCAGTTTTATGTCATCTGTATGTCCAACTGCAATCGTAATAAAAGAGTTATTTCCTTTCGCTGCTGTACCTTTGAAAGTCACCTCATCGACTCGTTTCTTTCCTTTTGCGTAATATCCTAATCCTAAATTTTCATCACAGCTGACTCCCAACGTCTCATATTTTTCCCATAACCACGGAACCACGTACATCTGGTCTCCGGCAGTTCCGTCAACCACTGCTATCTGGACTGTCAATGTTGCATCTTCCTTCATTTTTAACGGAATCATATAAGTTGTAGATTTCTTCAAAGTATACGTCTGTGTATAGGACTTCACATATTTCGTCGCTGCATAGGCATCTACCGTCGTTGTAACAAGGAGTGAAACAACAAGCACAAGCGCCATCATTCCACTCAATATTTTATTTCTGACTGCCTTCATTTCTTGTTGCCACCTTCCTCTCTATAAAATATGCAAACTATTTTAAAATTAGCATATCGTGTCCAGCCTTCGTGAAACAAACTCGCAACCATATTCTACAACGGTTTCCACCATAATTGCAAGTACTTCCCTCATTTCCATGTGTTTTTCCTTCATTTCCATGTGTTTTTCATGATTTTCCACATATCATTACAAATTCCTGTCGTTTTCCACCTCAGAATCATCCAGTTCCCATCACAAAAACAAATCATCGCGCCTCCCGCTCTATCGTTCCTCCACAGAGCACATAATCATCACGATAAAATACTGCCGCCTGTCCCGGCGTCATCGCACGCTGCGGTTCATCAAACACAATGCGAAGCGTTCCGTCCGCCTGTGGATAGATCATGCACGGTGCACCCGCATGCGAATAACGGACTTTTCCGATTGCATGTACCGGTTCTGCTAAACTTTCCTCCGCCATATAATTGACATTTGCGACCGTACATTCTCTGCGGAAAAGGCTTTCCGACTTGCAAAGTACGACTTCATTGTTTTCCGGGCGAAGCTCCTTCACAAAAATCGGTGTATCGCTCGGAATGCCAAGTCCCTTTCGCTGACCGATTGTGTAATGGATCAGTCCCTTGTGCTGTCCCATAATATTGCCTTCTTCATCCACAAAGTTGCCCGGAAGACTCTCCCGTCCGGTCTCTCTTGCAATAAATCCGGCATAATCATGATCCGGTACAAAGCAGATATCCTGACTGTCACGCTTCGTTGCAACCGGAAGTCCAATATCTTCTGCAATCTTACGAATCTGAGGTTTCTCATAGTCTCCGACCGGCATTAATGTATGTGCAAGCTGCTGCTGCGTCAGATTATACAATGCATAGGTCTGATCCTTCGCCGCCGTCACAGAATTGCGAATGCTGTATCTTCCATTTGGGAGCTTCGTGATACGCGCATAGTGACCGGTTGCGATATAATCCGCGCCAATCTCCAGAGAACGCTGCAGCAACGACTCCCACTTCACGTAGCGGTTGCAGGCAATACACGGATTCGGCGTGCGTCCATTCTCGTATTCATCCACAAAGTAATCAATGACCGCCTTCTGGAAATCCGCTTTAAAATTCATAACATAATATGGGATTTCCAACCGATCCGCCACGCGACGGGCATCATCAACCGCAGACAATCCGCAGCATCCACCCTCTCTCGCCTGTGTGAATACGTCCTCGTCCTGCCAGATCTGCATCGTGACTCCGATAACATCATATCCCTGCTCCTTGAGGAGATATGCCGCCACCGATGAATCCACGCCTCCTGACATTCCCACTACTACTTTTTCCTTCATTTCTACTTACCTCATCTATCTTATATGAGCGCGTCCACGAGTTTTGTCCTGCGCCTCGCTTTTTCCTTCGGGATAATTCTCACGGGTATTCTTCTACACCCCGATACAAAATCAACCTGCACTAATTCTAGCACAGGTTGACCATATTGCATATGATTTTCTTTTAGTACTCCTCTTCCGGAGCTTCTTCCTTCTCGCTGATATCGTTGACCGGACGCTCAAGGCCTTCGATCTTGATATGATGCTTCTCCGCGTAATCCCATAATGCTGCGTGGATTGCTTCCTCTGCAAGAAGTGAGCAGTGAACCTTTACAGGTGGAAGTCCGTCAAGTGCTTCCATAACGGCTTTGTTGGTTACTTCCAAAGCCTGCTGAATGGTCTTGCCTTTTACAAGCTCGGTTGCCATACTGCTTGTTGCAACAGCGGCACCGCATCCGAATGTCTTAAATTTTGCCTCCTGAATGATGCCGTTGTCATCGATATCAAGGTACATACGCATGATATCTCCACACTTTGCATTACCAACAGTTCCAACACCGCTTGGATTCTCGATCTCACCAACGTTACGCGGGTTATTAAAATGATCCATTACTTTCTCGCTATACATAATTTATCCTCCGATCTCTCCTAGATATTATTTATTCTTGCGTACAAAATCTTCGTACAGTGGCGACATGCTGCGCAGACGCTCAATAATCTTCTTTAATGTGTCAACCGTATAATCAATATCTTCCATGGTTGTCTTCTCTGAGATGGTCAGACGCAGACTTCCGTGTGCGATCTCATGCGGCAGACCGATTGCAAGAAGTACATGTGACGGATCCAATGAGCCGGATGTACAGGCAGATCCGCTCCTGCCACAGATGCCTGCCTGATCCAGGAGGATCAGCATCGACTCACCCTCAATGAAGCGGAAGCAGAAGTTCGCATTGTTTGGAAGGCGATCCGTACGATGTCCGTTCAGTCTTGAATAAGGAATCTCATTCAGGACACGATCGATCAGGTGATCACGAAGTTTGATCTCATACTCATTGTTCTTCTCCATGTTAGCAATCGAAATCTCTGTTGCCTTACCGATTCCGACAATACCCGGAACGTTGTGTGTTCCCGCACGGCGCTGACGCTCCTGTGCTCCACCATGAATGAAGGAAAGAATCTTAACGCCTTTGCGGATATACATGATTCCGATTCCTTTTGGACCATTGATCTTGTGACCGCTGGCAGAAAGCATATCGATATTCATCTCATCAACATTGATCGGAATATGGGCGAAAGCCTGTACTGCATCTGTGTGGAATAAGACACCGTGCTTCTTTGCGATCGCACCGATTTCTTTCAGCGGCTGGATGGTTCCGATCTCATTGTTGGCAGCCATCACGGAGATCAAAATAGTATCCGGACGGATGGCAGCTTCCAGCTCGTCCAATTTCACTTTACCATCTTCATCTACCCCCACATACGTCACTTCATATCCGTGTTTTTCGAGCCACTGTCCGGTATGCAGGATTGCATGGTGTTCAATAGCTGTTGTAATAATATGCTTTCCTTTATTTGCATAAGCTTCCGCAGTTGCTTTCAACGCCCAGTTATCGGACTCGCTTCCGCCGCCGGTGAAATAAATTTCATCCGTCTTAGCTCCGATTGCTTTTGCAACGATCTCACGCGCATGATCCACACCACGCTTTGCCTCTCCCGCAAAGCTGTAGATTGCGGATGGATTACCGTAATACTCGGTAAAATATGGTAACATTTCGTTTACTACTTCCGGATAAACCTGCGTAGTTGCTGCATTATCCATATAAATTAATTTACTCATAATCGTATCCTCTCTAAATTTTTATGCTTCTTCTAATCATCACTGTTAGATGACATAATCTCCGTTTTTCTCTCGCTGCCAGTCCACAAGATCCTGTAATGTCGTATGGTCAACCACCTCACTGATCGCATCATTGATCTTCTTCCACAGAATCAGTGTCACACAACTCTCCTGCCTTTCGCAGTTTACCTCATCCTCCTCGATGCAGGATACCGGTGCAAGCGATCCTTCTGTCAACCGAAGAATCATGCCGACCGTATAATCTTCCGGTTCCTTCCGCAGCATATAGCCACCCTGCGCACCACGCACACTCTTGACATATCCCGCACGATTCAATACTGAAATAATCTGCTCCAAATATTTATCAGAGATTCCCTGCCGCTTCGCAACGTCTTTGAGACTGACCGGACTCCCTGTATCATTCATTGCAAGATCGAGCATCAGACGCAATGCATATCTTCCTTTTGTCGATATCTTCATGTTTTCATCTCTTTTCTATATATACTTGCCAAACGCACACCTTTATGGTTTCATTCTATTAATTCCTAGTCGCGTTTTAATTCCTACTAAAATACTATATATTCATATTATGGTTTTGTCAATCAAAATTATGTATCTTCTTTGGTACATGGATTCTTTTCCTTCAAAAAACAACTTTCTTTTGCTTCCACGCCTATTTTATGCTAAAATGCAAGAGTGTTTCGACACCTTATTCTTACAAACGAAAAGAGGTATGTATTTATGGCAAGAGGCGTTGCAAATAAAAACTATTGGGTATTATTACTGCTCGTATTAGCCGGGGTTGTATTAGGCGGTTTTATCGGAGAACTGACTTCGAATATATCGTTTCTGCACTGGCTTTCTTACGGACAATCCTTTGGGCTTCAGAAGCCGCTGGTTCTCGACCTCGGCATTCTGGTTCTTACGTTCGGACTGACAATCAAAATTACCATCGCAGGTATCATCGGAATTCTACTTGCAATTCTCATTTATCGATTATTGTAAAGCACCTCAAAGGCGGTATAAAGTTTCCCGACAAACCGGAAACCTTATACCGCCTTTATTATTCACCATAATACAATTTCTATGCTTCTTTTAACCATTGCTGAATTTTCCACATCTGCTTCTTCATCGTCTCCCGCCCCAGCTTATAAGCAACAAGCAGCTTCTGACGATCGCGCTCGACTTTGCCTACATCAATCTTCTTCGGCGGCCGTATCACATACAAAGAACCTTCCTCTTCCTTCTTTCGAATATACTTTAAAGTTTCATTATATATCTCATGGCGGTGCTCCATTGCCTCAATCAGCTTCGGATATTTACGAAGCCTCATCCGGATCAGTGGCATTAACTGGTTTTTGGTCTTCACATAATCAAGCGGCTGCGTCAGGATTACAACATTGCGGTCATAGCCAATTTCTTCCATATAGCGCACAGGAATCGAGTCTGCGATCCCGCCGTCCAGCAACTCATAGCCATCCACGCTGACAACCCTTGATACAAGCGGCATAGATGCCGACGCGCGCAGCCAGATCATGCCTTCTTTATCGCATCGATCCACTTGCTTATAGACGGCCTCCCCGGTGTTCAGATCCGTTGCAACCACATAAAACGGCATCGGATTCTTGCTGTACGTTTCATAATCAAACGGATCCAGATGATCCGGAATGTCGTGGTAGCAGAACTGCTCACCAAAAATATCCCCGGTCTTAAGGAGCGAGCCGACACCCGCATAATGCGGATTATTGCAATACGCTGCATTATATCGGATCACACGCCCCGGCTGCTTTGATTTGTAATTACAACCAAATACCGCGCCTGCCGATACTCCAATCGCACCGTCAAATTCCATTCCCTGTTCCATCATAATATCAATAACTCCGGCGGTAAACATGCCACGCATCGCTCCGCCCTCCATGATTAATCCTTTTCTCATGTATGTTCCCTCCTTTCCGCTCGAACCTGCCCATTTTAACTTGGCACAATCTCTCTATCCAACAGGCACATCCCGTACTTTGAGTCTCTTACGCTTTCTTTTATATTATCCATCTTCACTCTATATTTCAAGCTTTGATTTCACTTACCTGCTCCCAGGAGATAAGGCATCTCCGTTTTTATCCGTGGGTTTCATAAAAATGCACAATATGAAACCCGGGTATCTGCGACAGATACCCGGGCCTCCCCTCTTATTTATATCAATATGTTATACCTTATACTGAATCGAGCGCCCTCACACTCTCAGTATTTTTTAAAGCGAATGGAACTAACTCATGAACAGCTGATTTCTTAAGTTCGATCATTTGCAGGAGAATCTCCACACTTCGTTGTGCAATCTCCTCATATTTCTGACGAATCGTTACAATTTTCGGATTGTAATAATCCGCCAGCTGAGTTCCGTCAAATCCAACGATCGAGATATCATCCGGAACCCGAAGCCCTGCGTCAAAGATTGCGCGCATCGCACCAACTGCCATCACATCTCCCATTGCGAAGACAGCTGTAATCGGAATCTTTCGACACAGAAGCTCGTTCATTGCATGGTAAGCACTTTCAAAGGAATAGCGTGCCTTGGCAAAATAGTTCTCCTGAAACTCCATTCCATGTTTCTCATAACTCTTGCAGCATCCCTGATAACGGTGCTCACTCGGGGAGGATGCATCCGGATCACCACCGATCATCGCAATATTGCGATGACCATGGTCAAACAGATAATCCATCGCCACTTCGGAAGCCGCCGTATCATCGGTTGAGACGGAGGATAAGTTATCAAAACCGAGTTCATCTGCCCGGTCAGTTACAAGAACACACGGAACATCTACTTGTGAGAACTGTTGCTTAAAATACTGTGCATTACTGCCAAGGAAGAAAATTCCTCGCGGCTTATGCTCGCGGCAAAGCCGAACAGCCTCTGCCACTTCGTTCGCTTCCTCATCCAGATAATGGATACGAAGCGCATAATCCGAATGCTCCAATGTTGACTGCAATGCTTCAATCACACTGGCAAACAGCATATTTGACGTACCTCTTACCAAAATTAATATGCTTTTACTAGCCGTCTGTTTCAAGTGTTTGGCATTATTGTTCGGCACAAACTGATGTGCCTCAACAATCTCCATGATTTTCTCACGGGCTGCCGGGCTGACATCCCGGCGTCCGTTTAACACTCTTGAAACGGTACTGACTGAATAGCCAGACTCTTTTGCTATATCAACTATCGTCATGCTGTAAACCTCTCAAAGACTCCCCTTTTAGCCCTTGACCGCTCCTGCAAGAACACCCTCGATAATATACTTCTGACAAGCGATGTAGAAGAGAATAATCGGAAGGATAGCAAGAACCAGGACTGCCATCATTGCACCCCAGTCGATCTGTCCATGGCTCTGTTTCAAGAACTGTACAGCGATCGGGATGGTCTTGTATTTGTTAATGTTAAGTACCAGACTCGGCAGAAGGTAATCATTCCATACCCACATTGCTTCAAGAATGGCAACGGTTACGGTTGTTGGTTTCAAAATCGGAAAAACAACTTTGAAAAATGTCTGCAACGGACTGCATCCATCAATCATCGCTGCTTCCTCGATTTCCAGCGAGATACTTTTTACGAAACCGGTAAACATAAATACCGCAAGTCCCGCTCCAAAACCAAGGTACACAATAATAATACCAACCGGATTCGACAAGTGCAGGATATTTGCAAATTTCGACAGTGTAAACATTACCATCTGGAAAGGTACGATCATAGAAAACAGGCACATTACATAAATCGCTTTTGTCACTTTGGTATGCACTCTTGTAATGTACCATGCAGTCATGGAACAACACAGAATAATGAGTGCAACCGATCCAACTGTAATAAAAAGTGAATTTCCAAAACATCCCCAGAGATTCGTTTTACGAATACCGTTGGAATAGTTGAGCCATCCACACATTGCTCTTCCAATACCGCTGACAAATTTATCCCAGCCCTCTAAAAGCGAGTTTGCACTCGGGCTGAATGGATGCGTAAAGATGTAAGCTTTACGCTTGAACGAGTTCAAAAATACGATCAGTATCGGTGAAATCCACAGGAAACTGACGATGGCAAAAATTACGGTTAAGATTCCACCGTGTTTTGCGCGACGAACAGTACTAATTTCTGACTGTTTCTTTTCCTTAGCCATTATTCTGCCACCTCCTTGCTCGTTGTCAACTTATTCTGTACCAATGAAATGACTGCAACCAGAATAAAGAAAATTACCGCTTTTGCCTGACCTACACCCTGCCAGCCTGTCATGCCATACATGGTGTCGTAAATATTCAGTGCAAGTAACTCGGACAGCTTACCCGGATTACCACCGGTCAAAGCCAGGTTCTGATCAAACAGCTTGAAACCATTGGTCAGAGTCAGGAATGAACAAATGGTAATGGTCGGCATCAACATAGGAAGTGTTACATTCTTCAGAAGCTGCCATGCATTTGCTCCGTCAATCTTGGCCGCCTCAATCAGTTCACCCGGAATATTCTGAATGCCTGCAATATAGATAATCATCATATATCCGATCTGCTGCCAGCAGACTACAATAATCAATCCCCAGAACGCGTACCACTGTGTAGACACGATCGTCTTGGAAAAATGGGCTAAAACGCTATTGAAAATCATTAACCAAATGTAACTTAATACAATACCACCGATCAGGTTCGGCATAAAAAATACGGTACGGAACAGGTTTGTTCCCTTAATTCCCTTTGTAAGAAGCATACCGATTGCAAATGCTACCAAGTTGATAATAAGTACCGATACAATAGTAAACAATGCCGTGTACCACAGTGAATGTAAAAATGTCGTATCGAGTTTGCCGTTTACAAACAGGATTTTTGTATAATTTTCTAAGCCTTTCCATTTCCAGTCCGTTACTGTCGTAAACTTACAGAAGGAAAGGAAAATTCCATATACAAATGGTACAATAAATCCAATTGTAAATGCGATCATTGTCGGGATCAAAAATATTGGGAAATATCTCTTAATCGCTTTTTCCATAATAGTTTCCTTTCGCTTTTTAAAAATGGGGCGTAAGCGGCTCACCACTTACACCCCTTATTATTTGTCACCGGTTTTGATGACCTGCGCATGCATCAGCATGTCGCAATATTTCATGAGTTATTAATGAAATTTGGTAATTACTGCTCGTTAGCCAGTGCCCACTGATCAGCCCATCCATCAACGAATGCTGTAACAACGTCATCCCAGCTTCCCTCACCTGCTGTGTAAGCAGTAAGAGCAGATACAACATCAGCTCTCCATGTATCTACGTTTGGAGTAGCGTTGAAGCTCCATGCTACAGAAGTCTTTCCAGCTGACATTAAAGCGTTAGAAGCCTGTGCGAAAGCGTTCTTTGTCTCATAATCACCAGTGAATGTATCGAATGGAGCTGTAAGTCCCATAGCGTTTGTGATAGCGTCACGACCTTCGTCAGAAGTAATGCACCACTCAAGGAAGTCTAATGAAGCATCAATATCTTCCTGATCAGCCTTCTGGTTGATTGCCCAATAGTTCTCTGTACCTACGCAAAGACCCTGATTTTCATCATCAACACCAAAGTAGATTGGCATCATTGATAAGTCTTCGGCTGTAACTGTATAACCGTTATCAGGATTTGTAAGTGGTGCGAACTCCCAATCACCATTCTGATAGAAGACTGCCTCACCCATACCAAGCTCTGCCTCTGCATTTAATGCACCAGAGTTCAATGTCTTAGGATCTGCTGCTGAATCGCTTGTGTACATATCCCAAACAGCCTTAAAGTTGTCAAGATACTTACCTGTAATCTTCTCTTCACCAGCGGTAAGATCTGCACCGTCATCCTTGAACTCATAGTACAGTGGCATATTTGCAAGATGTCCTGAGAATCTCCATGAAGATCCATCATCAAGACCAGCGGAAGCAAATGCCTCTGTAAGATTGGTTCCAAGTGCATCGTTGATCTCATCAACTCTTGAATTGATATCATCTGCAACTGCCTTTAAAGTATCAAAATTGTTAATCTCGTCAACAGACTTAACAACTGCTCCATCCATTCCGCAGTAGCCTTCCAGAATGGTCTTGTTGTAAATAAGTCCATAGCACTCATAACAGTTTGCCACACTGACAACCTTGTCGCCGTTCTTGAGTGCAAGGGACTTATCTGTTAAGTGATCGTAGAGTGCTGTGTCAGAAAGATCCATTGTGTAGTCTTCCCAGGTCTTAGCTGCTGCTGAGTTACCTACTGTAAAGATTGTAGGAGCCTCTGCCTTAGCCATCTCGGCCTGTAATGTTGTATTGTACTGTCCGTCTGCTGCAGTAAGTACTGTTACATCAACACCAGTCTGATCTGTATAAGTCTGAGCTAAGTTCTGCCAAGCCTCATCTGTCTCAGGCTTGAAGTTTAATAAGTAAACAGAACCTGTAGCTGCGGTCTTATCGCCAGCCTGTGTGCTATCGTTGCTGTCACTGCTTCCACCGTTTCCGCCGCAGCCAGCCAACATTGTTGCTGCCATTGCTGATACTAACAATACTGATACCAATTTCTTCTTCATACTCGTTTTCCCTCCTAAAAAATTTAATGAGTAATCAATCTTGGAAACGTTTCCGAAAATGTTCTCGGTAACGTTTTCAGTAAGGTAACTATATACCCAACGATGTGGTTTGACAAGTAGGCAATTTCGTTTTTGTAGACTATTCTAAATTTGCGGGGATGTTTTTGTGCACAATTAAATATAAAAAAGCACAATTAAAAACAAGAATCATAAAAACAAATGGATTTTATTAAAATTCCGATTGGAAAAAGCGATAGGAAAAAGAAAAAGCCGGCTGACGTCCGGTAGCTTCTATGCTACCTGCCTTGTCACCCGACTTTAGTATCTGCCCGTTACAAAACGCATAAACGAAACCGGTTTGCGTCCGCAGAGTCTGGTCCGTTGTACATAATCTTTATAGAATTGAACTACCTGTACAAAGGACATTGTTGGATCGATTGTACGCATACTCAACACCTCCTTTATCTCTTTTCGGCGTTAGTATAACACCCTCTTTGGTAAAAATCAATAAAAAGCGTGTAAAGTTTTTGTGCAAAATCCCATACAAAACAAAATTTTTCGATTATCGGGCATTTGCCGGCTCAACATTGACGGACTTACCCTTGATTTTGACGTTCTTCATAGCGTGGAGAACATCCTTACCATACTCCTGCGGCACTTCCACGAATGTGTAATTGTCATACATATCGATTGCACCTACCAGTTTGCCCGGAATCTTTGCCTCTCCCGCAACCGCGCCTAAAATGTCACCCGGACGGATACGCTGGCTTTTACCGATATTGATGAAAAGGCGTACCATGCCTTCCTCTGCACCGGTATCTCCGGATAACGCATCGTCCATATCGCGATCTTCCTTAGAAAGTTCCACTCCGCCGATCGCCTGCTTCAAGAAAGCTGCTGCGATATCCATTGCTGTATAATCGCTGTTGTTGACCTGGCGCTCGATCAGATCGATCATGTCGTTCAAGTGTCCATCCTCGATGATCTGTCCGATTTCATCCAGGATCTTCTCTGCCTTGATCTCAGCCACATCATCGGAGGAAGGGATCGGCTGCGCCTTAATCTTCGTCTTACAGTAGCGCTGGATCTCTTTGAGTTTGTAGACTTCCTTGCCTTTGACGAAACTGAACGCGCGTCCGGTTCTTCCGGCACGACCTGTACGGCCGATACGGTGTACATAATATTCATTGTCCTGCGGCAGATCATAGTTAAATACTGCCTCGACATCGTCAACATCGATTCCGCGCGCTGCCACATCCGTAGCGATCAGAATATCGCATCGTCCGCTTCGGAAACTCTTCATCACACGGTCTCTCTGCTGCTGCTTCATGTCTCCGTGAATGCCTTCCGCTGCGTAGCCTCTTCCCTGCAGTTCAGAAGCAAGCTCATCGACCATACGCTTCGTGTTGCAGAATACAAGGGAAAGCTTCGGATTGTAGTAATCCAACAGACGTGTCAGCACATCCACCTTGTCGTTTCGGCGCACATCATAATAATACTGATCAATGCTCGGAACCGTCAGTTCCTTTTTTGTCACCTTGATCGTCTTTGCATTCTTCTGATACTTCTTGGTAATCTCTAAGATTGGCTTCGGCATCGTTGCGGAAAAAAGCACGGTCTGTCGGTTCTCATTCTCTACATAAGAAAGGATCGTCTCGATATCCTCACGGAATCCCATGTTGAGCATCTCATCTGCCTCATCGAGCACAAACGTGTCAACATAATCGCAGCGAATCGTCTTGCGGCGCAGATGATCCATGATACGTCCCGGCGTTCCGATGATGATCGTTGCGCCACCCTTTAACGCCTTGATCTGGCGGGTAATATCCTGTCCACCGTACACCGGAAGGACTTTAATTCCATGCATGTATTTTGCCAGCTTGCGGATTTCCTCCGCGCTCTGAATTGCAAGCTCTCTTGTCGGCGAAAGCACGATTGCCTGTGTCTTCTTATTGTTCGGGTCTACCTTCATTAAAAGAGGGATTCCGAAAGAAGCCGTCTTACCGGTTCCGGTCTGTGCCTGACCGATCACATCCACTCCGCTCATAACAACAGGAATCGCCTGCGCCTGAATCGGAGTTGCCTCCTCGAATCCCATCTCTTTGATTGCCCGCAGAAGCTGCGGGTATAAATTTAATTCTTCAAATCTAACTGTTTCCATTCTCTTCCTTTTCTTTGCTGGTTTCTATGCCTCCTGCTGCGCTTACTGCAGCGTTCCAAAAATCATATCATCGGTTTCTTTGACGTCTCCAACGCAGAAATTGTTTCTGCTGAATTTCTTTACACGATAGAGCATATTATCTGCCGAATGCAGGAAATCCCACATTTTATTGCCTTTTTTCGGAATATCCCAGCAGATTCCCTGTGATACCGTAACGATCGGCAACGCTTTCGAATAACGATGTTCCATCTGCAGACGCATCACTCTTTGCTTCAATTCCATTGCAAAAGCCACCATCTGCTCTCTCTCCACATTCTCATAAATGATGACAAATTCATCTCCGCCGTAACGCGCGCAGAAAGCATTATTCTCTGCGGCCAGCTGACGGATCACCTCTGCGATCTGCTCTAAGCAGCGGTCTCCCTGCTGATGACCATAGTTGTCATTGTATTCCTTAAAATAATCAATATCCAGAATCTCGACGGCAAGCGGAATCTCATCCGCCATCGCCTCTGCAAACACGCGATCCGAATAATCATTCATGCGGTATCGATTCGCCATACCGGTGAGAGGATCAATCTCTGATTTCTCGTGGAGTACAATATTTTCCTGCTCCACAAGCTGTCTCGCCTTGCGCGCTGTCTCTAAGCTCTTGCGCAGAACGATTACATTGCTGACCATCCGGTTGGTCTCCGCCTCCATCAATTCGCTCAGTTCATAATAAAGACCTGCAGCCTGCAGGAACTCCGCATTCTGCCCATTCTTGCGGTAATATTTCATCTTCAGGGAAATGATCTTCAGCTGAAGATTGGTAATATTAAAGTTACGAACCAAAGGCTCAAGAATATCGATAATATGCCAGAATGCCTCTTCCTGATCCGCCTCGATCAAAGCGATACAGCAATAGTAAAAATCAAAAAAGAAATCCAAAACGATCAGATTCTTCGGCATCAGTTCCATGATCATCTGGGTCTTCTCATCCCGTTGCTGCTCCATGCCCATGCGCTGGTAATACAATACCTCCACGCAACAGACAGATAACTTATCCAGCGGCATCGCACCGTCCCAATGATCCTTATGGATGCGCTCAAGGATTTCGCGCACGCGGTCCATCTGCCCCTGTTGCACCAAAGCACGCGCAAGATTTCCGTATAGGCAGATCATGTATGTATCGTACTGTTCCGGCACCTGAGTCTTCATCATCAGATCGTATGCCGTCTCAAGTACCTGCTGCGAATCCGCGTAACGTCCGCACTCATAATAGAGCACACCAAGATTAATGTTGATGATAATGCTTAAATCTGTGAAATGATAGGTTTCACAGTGATTTAATCCATTCAGGTAATAATCCAGGGCGATCGGAATATTTCCGCGGTTCAAAGCCACAATTCCCATATAATTGTAGCATCGAACCATCAGTTCCCACTCACTCGCCTGATTCAGATAAGACAACGCCTTATTCATGTTCTCAAAGAAGTGTTCCCCATCGTTGAGTCCATAATACGTCTCACCACTATAGTAATAACCGATTCCCATCAACTTACAATCATCGGTCTTCTGTCCGTATTCGATGATATCTTTCGCATATTTTAAAGTAAGTTCCGCATTCTTTTCGCGATTCTGCAGAATCTGCTGCACCCAACGCTTAACTACATCATTGTATTCTGTAAAATCCATTGCGTCCTCCTTTCAAAATACACCCAAAAGTGCTTCCCCGCGCGCGGAGAAGCACCATTATTGTATCAAAATTTCGCATAAAGTCAATTATTTGCTTCTATTCCATGGTATCCATCGGAAGTTCCGGCAAAAAGTCTTTCGGATTCACGGGTTTTCCGTCCTTCTGTAATTCGAAATACAGATTGCTTCCCTCTGTGGAATAATACTTTGTCGGCTCGCTGACATAACCGATCACCTGTCCTGCCTCCACCGTATCTCCGGTCTTGAAATTCAGTTCCTTCAGCTGTCCGTAGATTGCCGTATATCCATCGCCCAGATCCTGCTTAACCGTACATCCGGTTACCTCATTCTCCGTAATATCCATAATTTTGCCTTTCGCTGCGGAAAACACTTTATCATTGACTGCGCCCTCTATAACAAGCGCCGGATTGCAGCGATATTGTTCGAGTGTCGGGAAATAGATCGTCTGATCCATGCTGTAATCGAGAAGAAGTTCTCCCTCAAGCGGCCATGCAATGCCTTTTTCCGTGTCAAAATGCAGAACGGATTCTGCTACGGTTGGCCTGGTCACAGGCTCTTCTTTTACGGGCTCTGCTTCCGCTTTCTTCTCGACCTTCTCTTTCTTCTCCTGCTTGGCGGTCTGCGCTTTCCTGATCTGTGCCTTCGCTTTCTTGCTGCTTTGTGCTTCAAGCTCATTGGACGCGGCGGAGAGCTGCTCCGTTGACGAAATGCTTTGCTCCTGCGCAATCTCGTTTTTGCGCTCCTGGCCTTTTTCTGTTGCATATACACTGGCAAATCCGATCGCTCCCGCCACGAGACAGGCGACAGCGGCTACATACTGTTGTTTTTTCATAGGGCTTTCCTCCATCATCATTTTGTCTATGATGACAGTATTTCCAGCCCCGCGAATTTTATACAAACATAAATGTTGTCAATTTGACGCTGTCGAAGTTCTATTTTTGCCTGACGGGTCCGGGGCAAGTCAACCATAAATGATTTTTATTCGACGTTGCCGAAGTATACAGTTATTTTCTCAGAAAAATCAGCGAATTAATTCCGCCAGCGATTTTGGATCATTGGCTGAGATACACGCAATTATCAATAACAATGGTACGGCGGAACAGTCGCCGATTTATTCTTCGTAAATAAGTATAACTCCGGCAACTGTGGATTGGCAAAATCAAATGGTTGAATTGCCCCGAATCCTGTTGTTCCAAAAATATTCACCTGACAACGGCATATTGAGAATTTAAGCTTCTGTAGAATTCGCTTGCTGTCTATGCCTGTTAATAATATTGGCGAGCTCGGCAAACTGCTCCAAGGAGAGTGCTTCGCCCCGGATGTTGACCGGTACGCCGAGTTCTTCGATGCAGGCCTGGATCTCTTCTTTGCTGAGTCCGAAGCCACCAAAGTTGTTTAATCCGTTTGCAAGTGTTTTCCGGCGCTGATTAAAAGAGGCGCGGATGACCTGAAACATTAATTTTTCGTCTTCGACTTCAACCGGTGACTGTTCATGACGTGTCAGGCGGATGACGGCGCTGCCGACTTTCGGCTGCGGCATGAAGCAGCTCGGCGGTACGTTTACAACGATCTCCGGCTTAGCATAATACTGGACGGCAAGTGATAACGCACCGTATTCTTTGCTTCCCGGTCCTTCTTGCATACGGTCTGCGACTTCTTTCTGTACCATGATCGTAATACTGTCAATTGGTACGTGGCTTTCAAAAAGTCCCATAATGATCGGAGTCGTGATGTAATACGGCAGGTTTGCCACGACCTTGATCGGCTTGTCGTTGTTGCGTTCCTTCGCAAGAGACGCAATATCGACTTTTAAGATGTCCTGATTGAGCACTTCCACATTATCATATGCGGAAAGCGTGTCTTTTAGTATCGGAATCAGGTTAGTGTCGATTTCTACTGCGACAACTTCACGCGCCGCTTCGCACAGATACTGTGTCATTGTTCCGATTCCCGGTCCGATTTCTAATACAAAGTCGTCCCTCGTGATTTCCGCGGCATCAATGATCTCTTCAAGCACACGCGTATCGATCAGGAAGTTCTGTCCAAATTTCTTTTGAAAATTAAAATTATATTTCTGCAATACCTCGATGGTATTTTTCGGATTTCCAAGTGTTGCCACGGTAAATCTCCCTTCTGAAATTAGAATGCAGCATCAAACATCGCAAGCAGGAATTCATTGTACAGTCGCTGATACTCCTCATGGAAAGTTGCTGCGATATTCGAATCCTTTGTTCCGTTCATCTGCGCTTCCTCGTAGATTGCAAATGCCGTCTCATACAGATCCGGATTCTTATCGTAAAATGCCTCTGTCAGGCTGTCCTGAAACGTAAACTGTGCAGTCTGTGACAGATTCTCCATAAAATCATCCCTGCTGATGGCTCCGGCTTCCTCATAGTCCGGAATGAAGATATGCTTATCTGCGGACTTCACGAAGTCCTCATAAGCTTCCTTGACATCTTCATAGGTAAGCGGAACATAATTCTCGTTCCAATATGCGTCAAATGCTTCTCTATTCTTAAATTCTTCCATGATTTTTTCCTCCGTTCCTATTATTTATTTATCGAGCATAAATCTGTTGTACTACGCGAATTGCTCTTGACCGCTTCTGGATTTTACAGAACCATGATCAGTGTTCCTGCGCCGATCAGCACACAACCGATCAGAGACTTCATCGTGAAATCCTCATGCAGAAATACAAATGCAAGGATCAGTGTAATGACAACGCTTAATTTATCGATTGACACTACCTTCGATGCCTGTCCAAGCTGCAGCGCACGGTAATAGCAAAGCCAAGAAGCTCCGGTTGCCAGACCCGACAGAATCAGAAAAATCCAGCTTTTCTTGCCAATCTGTGCGATACCGTTCTGTGCATTGGTCAGAAATACCATTCCCCATGCCATCACAACTACGACAACGGTTCGGATGGCTGTCGCCAGATTCGAATTCACGCCTTCAATACCGACCTTGGCTAAAATTGAGGTAAGTGCCGCAAATACAGCGGATAATAATGCAAAAATAAACCACATAACAACTTCCTCCTCACAAGTCTTTGTTTATTATAGCATGTATCCTATATAATTTACATCTGCTTCAAATAAAAAAATTACCCCCAGACCGATTATATCAGTCCGAGGGTAGGTATGGGGAAGCTACTATGAGAAACTTATCACCTTTTATTTTACAAAATTCTTTATTTTTTCGTAAATGCTTTCCGCATCCAATTTATACTTCTTCAACAATTCAACTGCCGGTCCTGACTCCCCGAAGGTATCGTTCATTCCTATTTTCATAACCTGTGTAGGTGCCTTCTGCGCGAGCGTATCACATACCGCGCTTCCTAATCCTCCGATTACAGAATGTTCCTCTACGGTAACAACCTTGCCAGTTTCTTTCGCTGTAGCTACGACAAGTTCTTCATCAAGCGGCTTGATGGTATGAATATTAATAACTTTTGCTTCAATTCCATCTGCTGCCAATTTTTCTGCTGCTTCTAAGCTATTGCTTACCATTGCACCCGTAGCAACAATGGTTACATCTTTTCCATCGCGTAAAATTTCGCCTTTTCCGATTTCAAATTTGTAAGAACTTTCATTATGGATGATCGGAAGTGCTAATCTTCCAAAACGCAGATAAACCGGACCTTCATATTCATAAGCCGCTTTCACGGCAGCCCTTGCTTCCACGTCATCTGCAGGATTAATAATCACCATGCCAGGAATTGTACGCATTAATGCGATATCTTCATTGCACTGATGTGTCGCTCCGTCTTCTCCTACGGTAATTCCTGCATGGGTTGCTCCAATCTTCACATTCAGATGTGGATATCCAATAGAATTACGCACCTGTTCAAATGCTCTTCCTGCAACAAACATAGCAAAGGAACTAATAAACGGAACTTTTCCACAGGTTGAAAGACCAGCTGCTACACCTGTCATGTTGGCTTCTGCAATACCACAATCAATAAATCTCTCCGGATATGCCTTTTTGAACACTCCTGTCTTAGTCGCAGCTGCAAGATCTGCATCTAAAACAACCAGATTCTCATGCTCTTTACCCAATTCAGCCAATGCATTTCCATAGCTGTCGCGAGTCGCTATTTTTTTTACTTCTGACATAATGCCTCACCTGCTTTCTCTAAGTCTCTCATTGCGATCTGGTACTCTTCCTCATTCGGTGCTTTTCCATGCCAGCCCACCTGATTTTCCATAAAAGAGACACCTTTACCCTTTACGGTCTTCGCAATGATAGCAGTCGGCTGTCCGCTGTGTTCTCTCGACTCCTGAAATGCCCTCTCAATATCCTGAAAATCATTTCCATTTATGTTAATCACATGAAATTTAAATGCTTTGAATTTTTCATCAATCGGATACGGCGAATTGACATCCTCTATCGTTCCATCAATCTGTAAATTGTTGTTATCCACAATAACAACCAGATTGTCTAATTTATGGTTTGCAGCAAGCATTGCAGCTTCCCAAACCTGTCCTTCCTGAATCTCGCCATCTCCAAGTAATGTATACACACGATATGATGCATTGTCCATTTTACCTGCCAATGCCATTCCTACGGCAGCTGAAATTCCCTGTCCAAGTGAACCGGATGACATATCAACACCCGGTGTATGTTTCATATCCGGATGTCCCTGCAAAAAGCAGCCCACATGGCGAAGACCTTTCAATTCTTCTTTGTCAAAATAACCACGTTCCGCAAGCACCGAATACCATCCTGGCGCTGCATGTCCTTTGGATAATACAAAACGGTCACGATCTGCTTTCTTTGGATTCCTCGGATCAATATTCATCTCTTCAAAATAAAGATATGTCAATATGTCCGCTGCGGACAATGATCCGCCCGGGTGTCCGGAATGTGCATGATATACTGCCGTCACAATATTCTTGCGCACCTCATTCGCTGTCTTCTTTAATTCTGCTTCTGTCATGCTGACTCCTTTCTTACTGCTTCTTGCCCCTTGCCAGACAATCTGTGATCAATCTGGCAAAACGCTTTGCATCCCAGGCAACTCTTCCTACATAAAGACCATCGATATCCGGCTGCGCGAAAAATTGCGTTGCATTCTCTAAATTAACACTGCCACCATATAACGTTGGAACCTGATCTGCAGCTTCTCCATACAATTCTTTTAATGTCTGGCGAATTACATGATGCTTTTCCTGTGCATAGGGAACCGGTGCCGGAGTGCCGTTTACACCGATTGCCCAGACAGGCTCATACGCAATCCATACTTTATCCAGATCGTCTGCCTTGATGCCGTGCAATCCCACTTTGATCTGTGTGCGCAACACCTCGTCTGCAATACCGTACTCTTTCTCTTCCCTGGTTTCACCGATGCACAGAAGTCCGGTAAAACCGTGCTTCATCGCTGCGAGCATCTTTTTATTTTCCTCGATGTCACTCTCTCCGAAGACATGCCGACGCTCGGAATGTCCGACCATCACAAGGTGAAGGTCAAGCTCCTCGAGCATAACCGGAGAGATTTCACCGGTAAACTGTCCTTCATCCTCCCAGCACATATTCTGTGCACCAAGACGGATTTCCGACTGATCCGTGCCTCTTACCGCAGCCTCCAAAGAAGTGTAGGACGGCAGGATAAACAGTTCCATATCCGGATTCTGCGCGCGAAGCTCTCTTGTGCTGTCTGCCAGTTCTTTCAGATAGCTTTCCGTCTGTGCCACGGTCTTATACATTTTTAAATTGCTGCCAAAATATATCTTTCGTTTCATATGCTTTACCTGCTTATCTATTCTGGTCGTACTCCACGAACGCATCAACCTTCGGCTGTGAAGCGCATCCTTTTACGAATTCGTTCTCGAAAAATGCCTCAACTAACAGTTCTCTTACTTTACTTCCTGTTGTGAAAGCACCCATGCACATGATGTTGGCATCGTTGCTCAGACGCGCTCTCTGTGCGGAATATACATCTGAAACAAGTGCCGCATATGCGCCTTTTACTTTATTAGCAGAAATGGTCATTCCAATTCCGGTTCCACAGATTAAAATTCCTCTGTCGTATTCACCAGAAGCAACTGCCTCACCAACTTTAATTGCTACGTTTGCGTAGGTCGGATCTTCACTTCCAAAGTCCTCTACCGGACCGTATCCTTTCTTCTCGATTAATGCCATAACCTCTTCTTTTTCTTTCTGTGCATTTGGATCGCATCCGATTGCTATCTTCATATTACTTATTCTCCTTTCACAAATTCTCTCATTCCCTGGAAAATCAACCATGTTGAGGTGGCACCCGCATCCTGAAATCCCAATGCGCGCTCGCCGAGTGACTTCGCTCTGCCAAACTTTGCGATACAGTCTTTCGTACTTTCCACGCCGCGCAATGCGCCTGCTTCTGCTTCTTCAAGCATCTTCTCAAGGCCTTCTGTATAATGTTCCTTCATTGCATCAACGGCTGGTGCCAAAGCATCGACCATCGTCTTGTCACCAACACTTGCCTTGCCACGCTCCTGAATCGCTTTCAGACTCTTCTCTTCCATCATCTTTAAATCCTCAGCAGTCAGAAACTCTTTGCTCTCTGTGCCGAGTGCACCTTCTAGATAAAGGCTTCCGAAGATAACACCGGAAGCGCCACCCATGCTAAGAAGCATTGCTTTTCCAGCTTCCTCAAAAATGCTATACACATTCTTCTCGCCTTCCATATCACGCAGTACTTCCTTGGCATTCTTCATGCCGGTTGCCATACCGATGCCATGATCGCCATCACCGATTGCACTGTCCACCTCGGTCAGATACGGCTCATTCGCCAGAATCTTGTCTGCGATATAGAGAAGCATCTGTCTGCAGTCCTCTGCATTCAGCTTCTCATAGTGCTTTCTTCTCACGTAAGTACTTGCTGCGTGTTCTTTCTTTTCCTTCTTTTCTTTCTTCGGTGCCTCTTCTACTTCCGGCACTTCCTCGCCAAGCTCAACCGATCCTTTTGCATAGAACGGGCAATAGCATGGCATGTCATAATATTTTTTCAGTTCATCGTCCAGTTTCATTAATGTGATAGAAAAACCACCCATTTCCTGACTGGTACAATAGTTATTTAAATCCGTGTCGTAAATCTCAATTCCGTCTTCTTTTAACAGTTCGTTTAATTTACGGAACACGATCGATAATTCCAAAATTGTTGTGGAACCTAAGCCGTTGACCAGAACGCATACTTTATCGCCGCGCTGCAGGTCCGAATCATCCATGATCTGATGATACATTTTCTCCACCAGTACATCCGCCGGTTCACACTTGGTTCTCTCTACGCCTTTTTCACCGTGAAGTCCCATTCCGTACTCAATCTCGTCCTCGCCTAATTCAAAAATTGGCTTGTCCGCTCCCGGAAGCTGGGCCGGTGCTGTCGCTACTCCGATTGTACGAGTGTTGTCTCTTGCCTTCTCGGTAATTCTTGTTACTTCTTCCAGATTCAAACCTGCATCGCATGCGGCTCCGGCGATCTTAACTACGAAGACATCTCCTGCGATACCTCTGCGGTCTTCCTTACGCTCCTTCGGTGCGCTTGCCACATCGTCCTGTACACGCACATGTGCGGTCTTGATTCCTTTGGCATTCAGGAATTCTTCTCCCATATCAAAATTCAGATTGTCGCCCGCATAGCAGCCATATACAAAAAGGATTCCTTTGCCCTCATCAATGCTTTTTCCGGTTTCGTAAATATTCTTAGGGTCCGGTGAAGCGAAAATATTTCCACAGCATGCTGCGTCAGCAAGTCCTGCTCCTACAAAGCCGGAAAACATTGGTTCATGACCGCTTCCACCGCCGATAATCAACGAAACTTTATTTTTTCTTCTGTGTCGGCTGATCACACTGTTGACTTCAGGATGTCTGTAATACATATGATGGTAAGCTGCGATGAAACCTTCCATCATCTCCTCTACAATGTTCTCAGGATTGTTTATAATCTTTCTCATTTCTACCTCCATACCGGATCTTTTAATAGATAGGGGGAGTATCCCGGATACTCCCCCAGTTTTTTAGAACCACCAGTTTGTGCAGTACAATGTCATTGTGTTAGCACAAGAAATCACTGTAAACAGGATTGTATTCATAAGTGCTCCAATGTATACTTTTCCAGTCTTCTTGTAGAATCTTCTGGAAATGATGGTACATAATGTCAGGTTGATGAATAATGGCCATGTCAACATGACACGTGCGCTGTCGAGTCTTACAACTCCCTTGCTGATCAGTCCTGAATACTGGTAGATCCAGATGCATGCAAGACCAATGATATTTGCAAGGCACATCAGTAATGTATTTAACCACTCTTTTCTTCCTGCTACCATGTTGCAGAGGTTCTGGCAAAGTGCGTTTGCAAAGAAGAATACTGCAAACAGTGGAAGGAATCGCAATGCGATCAGGAGTGCTCCGCTTGAAGGCCACTTGATTACATAACTGATGAAACGGAAGTCTACTCCGAAGAAGTACTTCGCAAATCCTACAACACCATATCCGAATCCGATTGCTGCAAGTACGACTAAAACTGTCTTACCTACATCAGATTTATTCATCTTTAAGTTCCAGTCAGCAGGTTTTACACCACTCTTCTTACTGATTAAGAAGTAACCAATTGCGAAAAATGCTAGTCCTAAGAGTCCTGCTGCGCCTGTCCACATACCCTGCTCTAATGTTAAGCCCTGTGGCCAGATCTTGGTTCCGAAAAGGGAACGTGTTGCAAAATCTGCTCCTCTGTGAGCACCGATCCACTGCTCTAACGGGATCATGAAGGTTGCCGGAAGTAATCCGCCTAATGCTAAGAATACCCAGTAAATTACATTTCCTTTGGCACCCTTTGGTGCTGCAGGAACATAGATGTCGCATTCCTTCTTGGCAAGTAATGTGCCGAAGAAACCAGTTGTCAATAAGATGCATGCAAATGCGTATACTGAGAGGAAGAATCCAATCACACCGATGGTGTTGAAGAACCACTTGTACTGGATTGTAAGACTTCCTGCATCAATGTAATTTGGTGCTTCAAAAGCGTTCTGGAAGAAGTCAACCAAATTCGATGTTGTTGCTAATGAATAATGGTTTAAAATATGTGTCTCATAAGGCTGATATAAAGCACGGATATAGGTCTCGTCAGAGCCCCGTACGGTTCCTTCGTAGATCTTGCCGACTTCTACATCGTCGCCTTCCTGTAAATCATAGTTGTCAAGCTCGTTGATCAGAACTCTTGCGTTAGCTGACTGATAGAAGTTCTGAGGTCCGCCAACTTCTGTCTGGTAGTTGTTCTCATCCAGCTGTCCGGCATCAATACCGTAATCAACATCATAATATAATGGAATCTCGTCGCCGCTGTCCGGTGTGTCGTCCGGATCATAATTTAAGTGATCCTGCCATACACCATCAATATTTAACTGCTGATTTCCCATAAGGAATACAGCTGCTACCTCGTTTACACCACCGTTTGCTTCCTGAATCTTGTTGTAAGCAAGGCAGGCATTTGCCATCTTACCGCCAAGGGAATGTCCTGTGATACCGATCTGATCCTTATCTACAAATGAAAGACTGTTGTATGCATAATTTACAACATCACACATTCCTGATCCGGGAGATGTAGAAATATCTTCAAATGAAGAACCCGGGTTTGCTGTTACTGTGAAAAAAGCATCCATTGGGTTGTCTTTGTAGTTATCTGAATCTCCGTGTCCGTCACAATCCATGGACAATACAACGAATCCTCTCTTTGCAAGTTCCAGACAAGTGTAATCCTGTGTCTCTTTTGCATCGAAGCTGCCGTGTAATGTTACAACACACGGTGCAGGCGTCTCAGCCGTTGCATTTTCCGGTTTGTACATTATCAGGCCTATTTTGTGTCCGTTTGCATCCTCAATACTGAAGTTCTGTACTTTGATGTGACCAAAGTTCGTATTGACGAGACTTGCGCCGATCATACTGATCAAACAGATGATAAGTGCTACGGCAAGCAATCTCACATACTTTCTTCTGCTTAAATTTACCATATCATTCTCCTTTACTTTTGTATATTGCAGTGCACCTCATACGTTGTAATTATCTTTTACCACGAAATTATGTGCACATCAAATCCAAAAATGTTAGTTTTTGAACAATATCTAACATTTTTCTGATTTTTGTTACTTTGCGCACTTTCCCCATTTTTCTTGGTTTTTAAGTATTTCTTTATACTTTTTATTTTTTCGGCATAAATATTTTTCACAATCGAAGCTTTTCTTTTTTGTATATTTTGCAAAAATCGAACATTTTTTGAACATTTTCTAACATTTTTAAGTTGTACTATGTTATACTTTATACAAACAAGTTGTGAACCAACCAAATGCGAGGTGTACATATTGAAGAAAAAAGACCAACGAATAAATGAAATCTATTCCTTTTTACAGGAATCACCTTCCCTATCGGTCAAAGATCTCTCGGAAATGTTAAATGTATCCGAGATGACGATACGGCGAGATCTGCAGTATTTAAAAGAAAATAACCTGTTCGTGCGTAGCCACGGCATCCAGCTGCCGATCAACGACAAATCGATGATCACCAATATTGAAAGCGAATACACGCTGCATTCGGAGCAGACGAAATTCGCGAAAGAAAAACAGACGATCGGACAGTTCGCCGCATCACTGATCCAGCCGAACGACACGATCATCCTCGATTCCGGTACTACGATCGCGGCAATGGCATATTTCATTCCGGAACATATTAATCTAAACATCACATGCTATAACTACTATACATTAACACAGCTTTTTCCGAAGGAAGGCATCCAGCTCACATTAGCCGGCGGCCTGCTGCACAAGGCAGATCAGATGTTTGAATCTTCTTATGCAAATGAGCTGATCCGAAGCTGCCGCGCCAGCAAGTTCTTCCTCGCTGCGTCCGGTGTGCACGAGGCACTTGGCATCACCTGCGCACACAACTACGAGGTTCTCACGAAAAAAGCAGCAATGAATTCTTCACTTTCCACGATTCTCGTCGCCGACTCCAGCAAATTCGGGCTGGTGCGCTCCGCTTTCGTTGCACCGCTTACTTCCGTCAATGAGATCGTCACAGACAGCGGAATCTCGGATGAATGGAAAAACATTATAAAAGATATGGGGATCAAACTTCATATCGTATAAGAGGAGGAATTTCACCATGACACAACAAACAGACTTACCGAACTGCATCGTTGCACAATCCGGAGGTCCGACCGTCGCGATCAACGCCAGCCTTGCGGGCGTTATCCATGCTTCCGCCGGACATTACGGAACCGTTTACGGCTCGATCAACGGAATTCTCGGTATTCTGAACCAAAACTACCTAAACCTTACGGAACTGACCGCATCCGGCAGAGATGCTCTGCAGCGGCTTGCAACCACACCGGCCATGTATCTTGGCTCGTGCCGTTACAAATTAAAGGATTACCGCGAAGATCCATCCCATTACGAGAAGATTTTCGAGCAGTTTGACGCATTAAATATTAAGGGATTCTTCTATATTGGGGGAAACGACTCGATGGACACAGTATTAAAGCTTTCCGATTATGCCGCATCGATTGGAAGCGATATCCGGATCATCGGTATCCCGAAGACAATCGACAATGACCTTATGATCACCGATCATACACCGGGCTTTGGCTCCGCCGCGAAATACATTGCATCAACGCTCCTTGAGATCGCACACGATACAATCATTTATCCGGTCAAAAGCATAACGATCGTTGAGATCATGGGGCGCGACGCCGGCTGGCTAACCGCCGCATCCGCTCTTGCCCGCAACACCTACTGCGATGCGCCACACCTGATCTATCTTCCGGAATGTACTTTTAACACAGAGGATTTTCTTGCAGATGTGCGTGAACTCCTCACGGAGCGTGACAATGTAATCGTTGCCGTATCGGAAGGCATCCATGACGCGGATGGCAATTACATCAGTGCCGGCGAGAGCGCTACTGACACCTTCGGACACAGCCAGTTAAGCGGTGCCGGAAAGGCTCTGGAACTTCTGATCAAAGCAAGCATTCCGGTCAAAGTCCGCTCTGTTGAGATCAACATCTTACAGCGATGCGCCGCCCATCTCTCCTCCGCCACCGACTTAAAGGAGGCATTCTTCTCCGGAGAAAAAGCCGTAACGCTGGCTTTGCAGGGTGTCACCGCATCCATGGTCGTTATGAAACGGACATCCGACGAGCCTTACACAATCGTATATGACTATGCCAAGATCAAAAATATCGCCAATGAGGCGAAATCCGTTCCTCGTAAATGGATCAACGCCCGCGGCAACAACGTCACGGAAGAGATGCTCGCCTACCTCACACCACTCATTCAGGGAGAGGTTCCAGTCACCTATTATCACGGTTTACCGAGCTATATGGATGTGTCGCATCTTGCCGCACAGGCTCACAATTTACAATAAAGAACGTCAAAAGCGGAGATTACTTTTACGGTAACCTCCGCTTTTTTACAATATGATCTTGTAAAATGTCACATCTGCGCCAGAAACTTCGAGGCAGGCATCCTCCTGCATCATGCAATTCCATGGTCTTGGGATTTCGCAAGCATCTATCCTGTTATATTTCATTTTATGAAAGTGAATTTCGATATTGATAGTGTACTTCCTACTGAAATCAATGCAAAATAGGAAACAGAATAACGGGCAATATCATCATCTGTATCGGAACAAAGAACAATACCGATTGTTGGGTTATCGCCCTCACTGCGTTTCAGTTCATCATACATACGGATATACATGTCCATCTGTCCTACATCTTGGTGTGTTCTTCTGCTATTCTGTAACCAATCAACCAATTTCTCTGCACGAGCAATGTATTGACAGCCTGATATGCAGCTTTTTGTGAGGACTCAATAATCCCACACATATCATTTAAGATGTCATCGGTTTTAACAAAATTATCCATAAAACTATTTTGACCGATTTTTTCTAATTTATTCTCCATAGCCATCGCTCCTTGGAATTTCTAATTACTTCTTGAATTTATATCTTCCTTTTCCGTGACCGGACACTGGTTCAATAATATCCGCCTGCACCAAATTGGAAAGAAGTTTTGAAGCACCTGAACCTTTCAGCTCAAGAAGCTCCATAACTGCACTTCTTCCAAACACCTCTTCAAAACCAAACTTCTCAAAAAGTCTATGGATATGAACTGTCGTTTTTACTGAAAAATCACTACCTTTTTCGGAAAGCACACTTTCAATATCCACTTTTCGTTCTTGAATGTCCACTTTTTCATTCTCAATATCCACTTTTAAATCTCCAATATCCACTTTTTCTTCGTTCAAAAGTCCACTTATATGAAGATTTCGATTATGAAGCTCATTTTTCTCATTCAAGAGCAGATTTCTGAGAAACGCTTCCAGATACTCTGTTGTTTCGTGAATGCCTTTTTGCAGATTCGTATAATTTGCACGGACAAGTGCATTTCTAAAATACCACGCATTTTCTGCGAAAATATCATTGGCTGCTGTGAAACCAAGCGTTCTGAGATATTTGATAAAGAACACTGCCGTTGTTCTCGTATTGCCTTCTCCGAAGATATGAATTTGCCACAACCTTGAAACAAATACCGCAAGATGATGGATAATTTCATCCATTGAAAGTCCTTTATAACTAAAATCTTTCTCCTGCGAAAAATCATATTCAAGTGTGGCTCTCAGTTCTGAAGCACTGCCGTACATTACAGTTGCTCCATCAAGCACCCATTCTTTCTTTGTGATGTTGTAATCTCGAATCTTTCCGGCGTATTTATAAATCCCCAAAAAGAGTTTGCGGTGGATAGAGATATACTCATTCGGAGAAAATGAGAACGCTGTTTCGGAAAGAATTTCTGCAATACGGGACGAAACTTTATCTGCTTCTTCGGTACGCTCATCATCAGATAAATGAACGGGTCTTTCCTCATAATAGCTGTCGATAAGACTCTGTGCTTCTTTCATCGTGATTTTGCCTTCAATATTCTGAATGGCGGTATCAATCAGATATTTAGATGGTTTGAGTCCATCCACTGCCTGAAGTCCGATTGCCGTACTCCAAGCATATCCCTTATGCGCTTTATCCGGTTCAGACTCCCTCAAATATTCCTTAAACGGGTCTTTTTCCATATCCACTACCTCGCTTCATAGTCTTATAATTCAAATCTGCATTATTCGCTTTCCTGCATACCCTCATCGGCTTGTGCAATCATCTGTCATACAATCTTATAAAATGTCACATCTGCGCTCTCATCCACGATCGGAATATTGATACGGTCCGGATATCCGTCATTGCGATTCAGAAAATAATCCGTTGTAAAACATGGCAAAGTTGAAGCATTCACCAGTTCATCAAAAACGGAATCATCCGTCTGCGCCAGAAACTTCGAGGCAGGCATCCTCCTGCATCATGCAATTCCATGGTCTTGGGATTTCGCAAGCATCTATCCTGTTATATTTCATTTTATGAAAGTGAATTTCGATATTGATAGTGTACTTCCTACTGAAATCAATGCAAAATAGGAAACAGGAAAAGATGCGTATTGTACGCAATCGAGGTCGGATACCGCAGCATCGATATCGGCGAGGGTGTTTTCATCTTGCCACTTTATTTCTCGTAATTACAGATAGCCTACCACAATTCCGGCATATTCTTGATCGAATCTTTCTCAGTAATCTCACGGATTACTTTACACGGATTACCGGCAGCCAATGAATTTGCCGGAATATCTCTTGTCACGACGCTTCCCGCTCCGATCACGCATCCTTCACCGATCGTAACTCCTCCGGTAATCACAACGTTGCTGGCGATCCAGCAGTTGGAACCGATCGTGACCGGCTTGCCATATTCATCATCGTACACCGTACCGTCTTCTTTATATTTCATATTGCGCTCCTGCCAACGGAACGGGTGCATCGGTGTTGCGATCGTACAATTCGGCCCGAAAAATACATTATCGCCGATGGTCACCGGACAGGTATCAAGCACGGTAAAATTAAAGTTTGCGAAGCACTTACTCCCTATCGTTGTAAACACACCGTAATCAAAACAAATCGGTCCCTGCAAATACGTGTCTTGCCCACAGTTCGGAATCAGTTCCGCCATAATCTCCCTGCGTTTCTCCGCATCGGTATCATAAGTATTGTTGTACATCTGTGATAATTTGTGTGCCTTTACTCGTAATTCATCTAACGTTTTATCGCTCGGATCGTAAATCTTTCCGGCAAGCATCTTCTCTTTTTCCGTCATGTTATCTTTTATCCCTCTTTCTCTTTATTTCCTTCGTTTACTGAAAGATATTTTGCTCCCGCATATATCTCTTTAACAAAAATGCACAAAAATACGGAAAAGTAATAATGTCTTCATTGATTCCAACATTACCCGCCATTAGTTTTATTCCATGCTTGATATCTGCATACGCATCACTTTTTATTAATTGCCGTAAAGACTTCGAACGATTAGCATTTGCTTTCACTTCTACCGGAACAAGTTCATTTGCACTCCGAATAAAAAAATCCTCTTCCAAGGTGGAATTGTCTTTTGAGTAATAGTAAAGCCCATACCCTTGTTTTACCAGTGCCTCCGCTGCGAAATTTTCATAGAGTGCACCTTTGTAAATGCCAAGATTTTTATTTGCACGCAAATCCATTTGTGATTCATCATCCAGACTCGCTACCAATAGTCCTGTATCAGAAATATAGACTTTATATTTACTTTCATCCACATTCCCTTTTAATGGCAACTCCGGGAATTGCAAACATTCGCATACATTAATAAGGCCGGCATCTTTCAGCCATTCTACACACCCCATATAATCCTTGGATCTTCCGCCTTTAGAAACTTTTGAATATTGAAATTTCTTGTTTTCTTTCGCAAGCTGTGCAGGAATTGATCGATATACACTCAGAATTTTTGCCTTATCCAGTCCTTGTGCATATTTAACAATATCATTTTCATAATCCAGCAATAATTGATGCTGCAAAGCCAATGATCCCTCAAACGTGCCTCTTTCAATATAACTTGATACAATTGCCGGCATTCCCCCTAAAATGCAATACTCCAGAAAAAGATTTGATAAAATCGTATGCTCCGCTTCCGAAAAAGCAATTCCTTCCAACATATGCCCAAGCATATCCAATACCATCTCTTCCGAATATCCTTTTGCCCACAAAAATTCTTCAAAATCCATAGAGTACATCTGATAATCGGTCTTGTACCCTACACTGATGCTCGCAATCCGTTGATACTGCACACCAAGTAATGAGCCTGAACATATAACATCATACTTGGCATTTTCCTTGAAAAATTTGAGTGCCGTCGCAATTTCCGGAAAATCCTGAATCTCATCAAAAAAAATCAATGTCTCATTTTCCACAAAATGTTTTGTAGGATCAATCCTGCTGATCAGCTTGATAATGTGATCCGTTGAAAACCCTTCATCGATAATTGATTTATACGCTGGTTCCGTAATAAAATTAATCTCGACTACATTTTTGTAGTTTTCCCGGGCAAAGGTTCGAATTGTCTCTGTTTTTCCCACTTGCCGCGCACCCTTAATAATCAGTGGATTTCGATCCGGATTCTGTTTCCATTCCCTCAAGAAAGCATCTGCTTTTCGAACTAGATACCCCATATCATGCACCTCCAAATTTTAAGTATACCCATTATACACCTAATTGGCACCTTTTTGGGGTGTATATTTTATCAAAATTACATTTTTATGAGCTATTTTTTCTTTGATTTAACATTTTTATGAGGGAATTATATTGTGATTGGCACATTTTTATGAGCAAATCTAACCATAAGGCAAATAGCGGGGTAAATAGCAAATTTAACTTCCGTTTTGCAAAAGTAACTTCTGTTTGAATTATTTTTGCAAGATTAACTTCTACCTCTTTGTGGTACCTTTTCTTATTAATTTACAATATTCTCTCCGCAAGGATCACCACATCTGCCACTGAAGCAGGCTTTTGCCAAGTCCGTGACCACGCTCCTCCGGCGATAAAAAAAGCATTTCCAATCGTCCGTCTTCCACGCCCATGAAAGCCACCGGCTCGCCTGCTTGTGCTTTACGTATTTCCACTATCCGGTTCCTTTCTGACAACTTTCCCATTTTCTTACCGCTACAGAACAAGCTCGTAATATAAACACTTGTGCCGAATTCCACGGTATTCCTCTTCATCCACAACTCCATTTGGTCTCATTCCGCATTTTTCCATTACCCTGCAGCTTGGTTTATTCTCTTCAAAAAAACCTGCCACCACTTTTTGAAATCCCATTTCTCTCAAATCTTCAATGACTGCGTTCACCGCTTCCGTTGCATAGCCATGCCCCTGATAATCCGGATGCACAACATAACCAATTTCAATTTCCGTTCCCTCAATATCGCAATCGTTCACAAATCCGATGAACTGATCTCCTAAATAAATACCGTATTCCAAATGTGTGGTATCTTCTATACAACTGAATGCTACCAGTTTTTCAGCCAAAGCAATCGCCTGATCCATAGTCTGAAAGTCCGGCACCATAAATGTTTTTCCTATTTCCTGATTCATAAGCAAATCCGCCAGAGCCTCCACATCCTTTACCTCATATGGTTTTAGTGTAAGCCTCTCTGTCTGAATCAATGCTTTTTTCCTAATTGGCAATTTCATATTTTCACTTTCTCTAACATTATTTTTCTAAAATCTGCTTAATCTCATCCAAATTATCCACGAAATAGATTCCCGCCTGTCGTTCCGGCGTGGACAGTCCCATCTCAATCATGTGATGCAACAGTTCCTTCAAACTATCATAATACCCATTTAAGTTGTAAAGAATACACGGCGCCGAAATTTGATTCAGCGAAACCTTCGACATGATCTCCGAGATCTCCTCGAGCGTTCCGGTTCCTCCCGGAAATGCGATAAACGCGTCACCCAACTCGATCATCTTCGCTTTGCGCTCCGTCATATCCTTTGTGACGATCAGCTCCGTCAGCCCCTCATGCTGAAGTACCTGCTCCACAAAAAACTGCGGCTCGACACCGGTCACTTTGCCGCCCGTCTGCAGGACACTTTCCGCGATCTCGCCCATCAATCCGGACTTTGAACCGCCGTAAACCAACGCATTTCCGCTTTGTCCGATCCATGTGCCGAGTTCCCATACCGCCTTTTTCAACGCCGGATCATTTCCCTCAAACGCACCAAGATATACCGTAATGTTCATAAAATTCTCCCCAGATATTTATTCGTCTTCTTCATCCGCGTCGTTTTCATTGTAATAACCGGTATTATTGTTCCCATTATGGCTTCCGATCACTCTTTCCCCCTTCGGTGAAAGCAACATTCCAAGCAGTGTTCCGCCAAGCAGCAGACACACGCCGAGCAGAAAATACTCGCGTCCGCTAAAATTCATATCCTCGATTTTGGCAATCAATTTCTTCATGATATTACCCTCCATAAAATCCAATTTCTTCCATACAAAAGTCTAATCTAACTCACATAACAAGTCAAATTATTTGTATGCAAACACCCAGACGCGTTTATCTCTTTTTGCACTTTAGCCACACAACATCAAAAACAACACAGAACACAACGTAAATGAGCAAACAAGGTCCGATTCCTAAAGCAGCACTCCCATTTTGCGAAAACCTAGGACTCCACCACAATCGATCGATGATACGATACAGCAACAGGTATATGCACACGCACGGAATAGGACTCAGTAGCCATACATTGATTGTTCCAAAAATCCGAGAGGAAGCTCTCCTATTCGTACCTATGTACTGTCCGACTCCAAAACTCAGGCACCCCATCGCCATGATAATGAGTCCGACCGCAACAGATCCCAAAGTCTGTTCCTCCACCCAAATCATAATCGCAACAACCAGACCAATAAAATTGATTGCTGTTCCTGCCAAAGCAAAGATTCTCGCATCGGGCTTCGACTTCGTTTCCTCCGCTACCGGTTTGATTCCTTTTAATAAGAAATCGGTCGTAACTCCAAAGAACTCACTGAGTAAAATAATTTTTTCAATATCCGGTGCGCTTTGCCCGCTCTCCCACTTGGAAACAGCCTGGCGCGAAACGCCAATCTTGTCCGCCAATTCCTCCTGTGAAATCCCTTTACTTTTTCTTAACGTCTGAATTCTGTCCGCTATACTCATTACAGTTCCCGCCTTTCTTTATTTGTTAAGCCGATTCTACCAAAATTAGCGGTTGCATTACCACCAGGAAATCCGTATATATTGTCAACCAGCAGTTGCAAACGCCTGAAAATACTACAAAAGCTGCAACTCCATAAGTTCTTCCTTATGAAATCGCAGCTTTTCATTATACAGCCTTCGTAAAAAGCCGAAATGCATTCTCACGCGCAGTCTCTTCCACAACATTCGGATCAATGCCCTTAATCTGTGCAATCTTCTCGATCACATACGGAATGTTACGCGAATCATTACGTGTTCCGCGGTGCGGTTCCGGCGCCATATACGGGCAGTCGGTTTCCAGTAGAATCCGCTCCATCGGGATTTCTTCGACCGTGCGGACAAGCTTCTTTGCATTTTTAAACGTCACAACGCCGCCGACACCGATGTAATAGCCCATCTTGATGAATTCATGCGCCATCTCCGGCGAGTAGGAATAACAGTGGATCACTCCCGGATGATTCAGACCTTGCTTATGCAGTTCCTGCAAAATATCCATCGTATCTTCCGCCGCATCCCTCGAATGGATAATAACCGGAAGTTCTTTCTCGCGGGCAAGCTCCAGCTGGCGCCTAAACCAGTAGCGTTGCTGCTTCTGCACATCCGCTTCCTTGTCCCAATAATAATCCAGTCCGATCTCACCGACCGCAACTGTCTTTTGGTGCTTCGTCTGTTCCGCAAGCCATGCGAAGGTTTCCTCATTCAATCCGTCAATATCACTCGGATGCACACCGACTGCTGCATAGACGAAATCATGACTCTCGGCGATCTCTAAGGTGGTCTTAGTTGATTCTATGGATGCTCCGACATTGATGACCGGGCGGATGCCCCTCTTCGGCAGATCAGCAAGAACCTCTTCCCTGTCCTCTGCGAATTTTTCATCGTCATAATGTGCATGGGTTTCAAATATCATGAACGCTCCTTCATTGTTCAGAATCAAATGTCTCTCTGTTTGTACGCCAATTCTGAATTCTTTCTCATAATCTGTTTCAATCTTCGAAATGCGTTTCGATCATATCAAGTTCTTCGATATCAATGCAATTCGGAATCGTATTCTCTGTTACCGCTTTGCGGACAGCCTGATACTCCATCCACATAACGCTTTCAATCTCTTCCCTCTGCACAACGAATTCCTCCGCCGGACGATCCATCCACATCAGATAGACATTGCACACCTGACGATCCACATACGGATGCTCGTGAAATTCATTCTTCACAGTTACACGCTTTAATCCGCATGGAATCAGATCCTCTGCCTGTGCTGTCACACCAAGCTCCTCGCGAAGCTCCCTGAGTGCCGACGGAACATAATCCATGCCCGCCGGAATGTGTCCGGCACTTGAGATGTCGTAACATCCCGGAAACGAATCCTTTTCCATGCAACGCTTTTGCAGGAGCAACTCAATCTGTCCGTCCCGTCTGCGCGCGATCCACAGATGTGCCGTCCGGTGCTGGATGCCCTCGCGATGCGCAGTCACACGATCCACCGTCTTGCCAGTCGGTATTCCATTGTCATCTACAATATCCAGGATTTCCATACTCCCCTCCTGTTTTGTCTGTTATCCCTCGTACTTATCAATTCCCATGACCCAAATCTGGCTTTTGTCATTTTAGGTCATGGCGTTATGGCTAATCGCTTGACCTAGTTTCACTCTTTTCACTTCTAGGTCAAGCAATTTCACTTATTCTCTTGACCCAATATACATTTTCCCTCTTCAGGTCAATAAGCTTCTTGAGGTTTCTTGATCTGATTGTATTTTTTCTCATCCAGGTCATGAAACATCGCCAATTTTCTCAAATTTGTTCTAGAAAATAATGAACTTTGAAGTAAATTACTTTCAAGTTCGTTGTTTAACAAATTTCCGCGCCACTCGGCATCTTTTTCTCCGGTGTCATAAGTGAAAGATTGCCGTCCGCATCCTCTGCACACAGAAGCATTCCCTCAGATAAAACGCCTGCAAGCTTCGCCGGCTTTAAGTTCACAAGAACCATAACCTTCTTGCCGACCATCTCTTCCGGTGAGTAATCCTTGCGGATTCCGGATACGATCTGCTTTACCTGGCTTCCGATCTTCACCTGGGAACAAAGCAGCTTCTTGGATTTCGCAACAGCCTCGCAGGAAAGGATCTCGCCCACCTGGAACTGCATCTTCATGAAATCGTCAAATGTGATCTCTTCCTTTGGCTCGATATCGATCGAAGCCTCTTCCTCTGTGGCTTCCTCGCCGTTTAACTTCTTCTGCTCCGCTTCATACTCTGCCTTCTGCTTTGCCTGAAGTTCCTCAACCTTCGGCATGATTTCCTTCGGATCAAGTCTTGCGAACAGAATCTCCGGTGTCTCAGTCACCTTGGTTCCGTTTGGATATAAACCAAACTTGTCAAGATCATCGAAATCACGAAGAGAAGTTGACAACTGTGCTACGATCTTCTCGGCGGTCTCCGGCAGGAAGGAATGTAACAGGCTTGCACCGATCGTGATGGACTCGGTCAGGTTGTAGAGAACCTCTGCCAGACGATCCTGCTGTGCCTCATCCTTTGCAAGTACCCAAGGCGTAGTCTCATCGATATATTTGTTGCAGCGACGGAACAAAGCGAACACTTCGGAGATGGCATCTGCCACACGAAGCTTCTCCATCTTCTGTGCCACGCGGTCACGGGTTCCGGTAACAACAGCCTTGAGATCCTCATCGACCTCTGCAGTCACGCCGGTAGACTTCACGATTCCGCCGAAATACTTATTGCTCATGGAAACAGTACGGTTTACAAGGTTTCCAAGGATATTTGCAAGATCCGAATTGAAACGCTCGATCACAAGATCCCATGTGATCACACCGTCGTTCTCGTAAGGCATCTCATGCAATACAAAGTAACGTGTTGCATCCACGCCGAACAGATCCACCATGTCATCCGCATAGATGACATTGCCTTTGGACTTGCTCATCTTGTCGCCACCCTGAAGCAGCCACGGATGTCCGAATACCTGCTTCGGCAGTGGCAGATCCAGCGCCATCAGGAAAATCGGCCAGTAAATGGTATGGAAACGAACGATATCTTTACCGATCAGATGCAGATCTGCAGGCCAGTTCTTATTGAACAACTCGCTTGATCCATCCGGATCGTAACCGATTTTTGTAATATAGTTTGTCAAAGCGTCAAGCCATACATATACGACATGCTTTGGATCGAAATCAACCGGAATTCCCCAGCTGAAAGAAGTTCTCGATACACACAGATCCTGAAGTCCCGGAAGCAGGAAGTTGTTCATCATCTCGTTCTTTCTAGACACCGGCTGGATAAACTCCGGATGTGTGTTAATGTAATCGATCAGGCGGTCTGCATACTTGCTCATCTTGAAGAAGTAAGCCTCCTCCTTCGCAGGCTTTACCACACCGCCGCAGTCCGGGCAC
>ERZ860508.204-NODE-204-length-52536-cov-5.064252_pt1 | contig 52536 bp, 52 predicted proteins | sample MGYA00509976_ERZ860508 | MGnify/ENA primary metagenome ERZ860508 (study PRJEB30046, sample SAMN00715242) | human gut metagenome | study: EMG produced TPA metagenomics assembly of the A metagenome-wide association study of gut microbiota in type 2...
TACGAGTGCTTGTTTGAGCCAAAGGCGAGTTAGCACAGGAGTATTTACGAATAGGGCATGTGCAACGAATAGAAATTACAATGAGTTATTCAATGGGGATTGTTGGCTGACAGAGGTAAAGGCTATCTGTTTTTTTATGTAGCAACAGTATAAAAAATCGCTTACAGGTAATATTAATCAGAAATAATGTTTGATAAAGGAGATTAAACAATGTCGATGATTAACAGAGAAGTAAGCGATTTTTTTGTGCATGCATATCAAAATGGTGAATTTAAAATGGTAACCAGGGACGACATATTAGGCGGATGGAGTGTATTTTTCTTCTATCCCGCAGATTTTACATTTGTCTGCCCGACGGAGCTGTCAGATCTGCAGGATAAATATGAGGATTTCAAGGTTGCCAGGTGTGAGGTTTATTCCATATCAACAGATACGCATTTTGTGCATAAGGCATGGCATGATACATCGGAAAAGATTGGAAAGATCACATTTCCGATGCTGGCAGATCCAAATCATGAATTATGTGAAGATTTTGAAGTGATGATCGAATCAGACGGGATGGCAGAACGTGGCAGCTTCATCATCAACCCGGAAGGGCGAATTGTTTCCTATGAAGTCAGTGCAGGAAATGTCGGACGAAATGCAGATGAACTGTTTCGTAAATTGCAGGCATGCCAGTTTGTTGCGGAGCATGGAGACGAGGTCTGCCCTGCCAAATGGCAGCCGGGAGCTGCGACCCTGCGCCCAAGTCTGGATCTTGTAGGGAGATTGTAAGAATGAAGAATGAAAATATGTGTGATGTAGTGATTGCAGGCGCGGGACCGGCGGGGCTTACAGCAGCTATTTATCTGGCGAGAGCCTGTTACCGGGTGCTTGTTGTCGAGAAAGAGAAGATTGGCGGACAGATCACGATAACAGAAGAGGTGGTGAACTATCCGGGAATAGAGAAAACAGATGGAAAATCCCTGACCGCTGCTATGTACAGACAGGCAGAGAATTTTGGTGCAGAATTCCTGATGGCAGAGGTTGAAAAGCTGGATGTAGATGGAGAATATAAAATCGTGCATACAAATAAGGGCGACTTTTCCTGTTATGGAATTCTGCTCGCAACCGGAGCACATCCGAGAATGATCGGATTTGAGGGGGAGAAACGGTTTAAAGGACGGGGCGTAGCTTATTGCGCAACTTGTGATGGAGAGTTCTTCACCGGCAAGAAAATATTTGTTGTGGGTGGCGGTTATGCCGCTGCGGAGGAAAGTGTATTCCTTACCAAGTATGCCAGCCATGTGACGATATTGATCCGGGGCGAAGATTTTTCCTGCCCTAAATCATCGGCGGATAAAGCCAGAGCAAATGAAAAAATTACGGTGCTTACCAGTACTGAGATCGTCCGCGCGGAGGGTGAAGATGTCCTGACAACACTGGTGTATAAAAATGTGAAAACAGGAGAAGAAAGTGTATATCATGCGCCAAAAGGAGATACGTTTGGTATTTTCGTATTTGCCGGATACGAGCCGGAGACTTCGTTGCTGCAGGGAAAAGCAGAGATTGATGAAAAGGGATATGTAATTACGGATGCTTCCGGACAGACCAGTATATCGGGTGTTTATGCGGCTGGCGATGTCTGCCAGAAAAATCTTCGTCAGGTAGTGACGGCAGTCGGTGATGGTGCAGTTGCAGCGACAGAGCTTGAACGGTATGTGGCAGCCATGCAGAAAAAGAATGGAGCAAAGCCATCACGGAATTTGCGGGAAAATAAACAATCAAAGGAGAAGAATGTTACACAGGAGAAAAAGCGTGAAGGAATGCAGCCTGTGGTCGCTGAAAATACCGGATATGAAATGCATAAAACTGGACAACAGAAACAGCCGGAAGCAGAAGATTCATTGTCGGACGCGTTCTTTGACGAAGAGACGGAAAAGCAGTTAGATGAGGTCTTTGACCGCATGGCGCATCCGCTGATTCTGAAATTATATCTGAATCAGAAGCAGGAGTCAGTGCAGCTAAAACAATATATGGAAGCTATGAGCAGACGAACCGAAAAACTCAGTGTAATCGTTGCGGAGGAAGGGGCAGATGGGGATTCTGTTCCGGCAAACGAACGACCATTTGTCAGAATTTTGGGAGAAGACGGAAGTGATACCGGGCTTGGCTTCCATGGTGTACCGGGTGGACATGAATTCACTTCTTTTGTGATTGGCTTATATAATGCTGCCGGACCGGGACAAGAAGTGGATGCACAGATTATGGAGCGTATTCATGCGATCAAAAAACCGCTTAATATCAAGATTCTTGTAACACTTGCCTGTTCCATGTGTCCGGATCTGGTCACCGCGGCACAGAAAATAGCCGCAGAAAATCCACAGGTTACAGCAGAGATTTACGATGTAATGCTATATCCATCTTATCAGAAACGCTATAAGGTTATGAGCGTACCGTGCCTTGTTGTGAATGATGAACATGTGGCATTTGGAAGAAAGACATTATCGGAGCTATTAGACTATTTGGATAAAACAGAATTTGTAGTAGCAAAATAATAATAAAAATAAAAAGGGCTTCCCCCATCTGCCCTGCTCCCCTGGAAATATAACGCGTTACGATTTCTGCTCAATGCACATGTCTGATTCGTAAATACTCTCGTGCTAACTCGCCTGCGGCTCAGACAAGCACCCGTATTTACTGACAATGTGCATTTCACAACGAAATCTCACTGATGTTATATTTCCAGGGGAGCAGGGCAGATGGGGGAAGCCTTTTTTATTTTCACAAAGCTTACATTTGTGTACAACAGGATACAAATAGGATATAATTGCCATGTATGATAGGTTCAGAATCTAAGATATCGAGAGATTAAAAATGAATTCTGGAAATGGGGAGCGTTATGAGTTACAACATTTTACTGGTAGAAGATGAAGCAGGAATTGCAGAGGGCATCATGGATTACATGAAAGAGAGTGAGATCACATTTACCTGGGCGGCGGACGGAGACGAGGCACTTGCTCTGGTGTACGAACATGAATATGATCTGGCACTTTTAGATGTGATGCTGCCGGGGGCAGATGGATTTGAGATATGCAGAGCCATCCGGGCAAAGAGTTACGTCCCGATCATTTTTCTGACCGCCAGAGGCAGGGAAGAAGACCGGCTTTATGGGTACGATCTCGGTTGTGATGATTACGTTGTGAAACCATTTTCCTTGGCAGAGCTTCAGGCGAAGATCCAGTCATTTTTGCGTAGGTCGAAAGGCTTGTGGACGAAGAATCAGGTGATCCAGGTGGGAGACATCAAGATGTATCCGGACAGACTGCTTGTTGAGGCAGCAGGAGAAGAGGTCCGGCTTGCACCAAAAGAATATGCGATGCTCAAATACCTGATGGAGCATAAGGGCATGATCGTGACAAGGGATGATATGCTTGTCCGGTTATGGGGGTATGATTACGATGGTGGTGACCGTGTGGTTGACAACCATGTAAAGAAGCTTCGCAAAGCACTTGGTGACAGCGGTAAACTGGTAAAGACCGTATTTGCAAAAGGATATCGGATGGAGTAATCAGATCAGAGAGGTGGACTATCATATGAAGAAAAAAGAAAAGAAATATTATGGGAAAAAAAAGAAGTTTTATTCCTTCTTTTTAAAGATTTTTATTCCGTTTATTATTGTAACATCGATACTTGGGGGTATCATTACAGCATTTTTAAACCTGACATTTCAGAATAATATATCGAGCAATGTGCAGGCAGCAGAAAAGACGGTCCGTCAGGCAGGCGTAAAATACTGGGATATTTATCAGACGGAGCTTGAAGAACAGAAAGACGCAGAGTACGAGTTCCAGACACCGTATAATCATTATATTGGAAATATGATATATTTGAATAATCTGTCAATGGCTGTGTTAAATGACAGCGAGGTGGTCAGTATGCAGGGATTTATTCATCTGTATCAGAAGGACGATGCCGGTAATCTGACCGAGATCACGGATCAGAAGGATAAGGTATTTCTTCAGATCAATGATACATCTGAGAACAAATATATGCTGTATTGTGATAATGATATATTTGAAGCGGCTGTTCCCGAAATAAAGGATATGTCTGCGGATTTTTCACTTGATAAAATGAATGAAATCTATGTGTCAGGAATGCAGTTTTATCCGGCTTCCTATACCTGTTTTGCAGATGGGGAGGAACAGAAAAGAACGGTATCAGAGATACCGGATGGTTATGTGAAGCTGGATCAGAGTTCGGGATTTACCATTCCGCATGGAGTCGTTGGCTGCATACCAACATCGGTAAAGGTTGACCGGTATACAGGTACGGATGATATTGTGAATGATTATCAGAATAATTCCAATTGGGAATATGTGGAAGATACAGAAAAATGTGCATACGGCACACATGCAGTCTATGCATTTCCTGTCAACAATGATAATACTGCTTTTGCGGTCATAGATTATCATTATAATATTGTAAAATCACTGATGGGACATATGATCATTTATACATGGCTTGGGGTAGTGCTTGGAAGTGCATTGATCTCACTTCTGATCGCATATATAATGTACAGATCTTATAAATCAGCGTATGATATGGAGCAGTACAGACGAACAACTTCAAATGCGATGGCGCATGATCTCAAAAGCCCGCTTGCCGTTATTTCTCTGTATGCCGAGAATCTGAAATCAGGAAAGAATCCGGAGAAGAACCAGTATTATATGGATGGGATATTAAATGAAGTAAAGGCAATGAATGAACAGGTTGCATCCATCCTTGATATGGCAAAGGCTGAGGATGTAAACACAGAGCTTCATAAGACTAAAGTTGATATCGGGAACATCATAAATACAGCAGCAGAGGTATATGCGGAAACAATTAAAACTAAAAATATCAGGCTTGACATTCAGGGAAGCTGCCAGATCGATGCAGACGAGACTCTGATGTATCAGGCAATTATGAATATGATGGATAATGCGATTAAGTATGTTACAAAGGATGGAAAGATCACAGTTCAGATGAGCAATGAGAGCCTTTCCATTCAGAATACAAGTGAGCCGATTCCGGAAGATGTTTTAAAGAGTATCTGGAATCCATTTGTCAAAGGGGATAACAGCAGACATGGACACAAAGGAACCGGGCTTGGCTTATCCATCGTCAAAACCATTATGGATCGCCATGGATTTACCTGTGAGATGAAAAATACAGGTGATGGTGTGAAAGTGAAAATTAGGTTTTAGTAGAAATGAGTTATTTATTTTATTTGAATAGGATGCATTTTTGTGATATCGCCATACCATATAAGTGTGGCAAGTCACAGTTATGGACTGGTCGAAAGACCCAGGTCCAACCAAAAGAATAGGCGGGGGAACTCCCCGCCGTTTTGTTTTTTAGAACGATATATGTTTAAACAACGCAACTGCACATAATACAATGGCAAGTGGTACATAGAGGTAACGTCCGATGGAATACCAGAGTGTGCCACGATTCTTTTTGCTACCGCAGTTGACAGCTTCAAGCAGTTCATCCTTCTTCATAACATAGAACCATGAGACAGCGCCGATAGTTGCGCCGATCGGGATAATGTAGATCGAAACAATATCCATCCAAGGTCCCCATTTGGAGATCATTTCCATACCGATGCCACAGCCAAGGCATAACACACCGATGATGATCAGGACTGCGGTACGGCTGAGCTTCGGAAACTGGTGTAAGAGTGATTCGGCAACCGCTTCAAACATATTCTGAAGGGAGCTTACACCGGCGAAGATCATTGCGATATACAGGATAATTGCAAATAACCGTCCGAGCGGAATATTCTGTAAGATGGTCGGCAGGGTAACAAAGAGAAGGCTTGGACCTGCTCCGACATCAACGCCATAAGAGAAACATGCCGGGATAATGACCAGTGCTGCGACAACGGCAGCGATCGTATCAAAGATCGCAGTATGTCTGGCAACTCCGACAACATCTTCATCCTTTGACAGATAAGCGCCATAGACGATCATGCCGCTTCCCGTAACTGACAGGGAGAAGAATGCCTGTCCCATTGCCCAGATCCAGATCATAGGATCAGCAAGCTTTGACCAGTCCGGTGTGAACATGAACTTATATCCTTCTGCTGCGCCCGGAAGCATAGCAACACGGACTGCAAGGATCAGAAAAATGATGAAGAATAACGGCATCATGATCTTATTTGTCTTTTCTATACTATGTGCACCGAAGAACAGAGTCAGAAGCGTTCCGGCTACCACGATAATGTGAAGCGGGATCACGGAGAACGGTTTGGATGAAAATGAATCAAACCAGGCTGCTGTATCTTCATGCATTAAAGTTCCGACCAGAGAATCAAGGAAGGCTTTTAAAATATACGAAACGATGATCGCATAACCGATCGCGATACATAAGGAGCCTGCAAGTGGAAGCCACCCAAGCAGTCCACCTGCAGTACCGGCTTTTTTACCTCTTGTTTCCCATGCATATTTATAAGCGCCAAGTGTTCCTGTTCCGGCTCTTCGTCCGATCGCAAATTCGGTCGGAAGTGCCACATAGCTGAATATAAAGATAAAAAGCAGGTAGATCAGCAGAAATGCGCCGCCACCATTACTTCCCAATTTATTTGGAAATCCCCAGACATTTGCCATACCAACGGCAGAACCTACAGAAGCCAGAATGAATCCCCATCTGCTTCCAAAATTTTTCGTATTTTTATTACTCATACACTAACCCTATCCTAATTTTTATAATATAGATGATTGGAAAACAATATCAGCATACATATACAGCATTGACCTTACCAACCAGTGGACGCTTCCGCTCGTTTCGTCCTGCAGCGGTACTAAGATGCTGCTTGCGCACCATCTAAGGACCGGCGGACTCAAATGCCACTGTTTTGGCAAGTCAAACTGTATATGTATTGCTAATGTTGTGTTCCCAGTCATCTGACAATTTCACATACCGTTTCAGTTTAAAGGTTTACAGTCGAAAAAGCAACAAAAATATTATTCGCCTATTGACATGGTAGGTGAATAGGAATATTATCTTTGTAGCATAATTTGGAAAGAGGGAGAAATACTATGGTCATCTCGTCAAAAGGACGGTATGCATTACGCGTTATGGTTTATCTGGCGGTAAATCATGATGGCAGTTTTATACCACTAAAAGAAATATCACAACACGAAGAGCTGTCACAGAAATATCTGGAAAGTATCACCCGGATGCTGTCAAAAGCACATCTGATCGAAGCAGCAAGCGGACATGGAGGTGGCTATCGTCTGACCAGAGAACCGGAGGAATACAGTGTGGGAGAGATCCTCAAACTGACCGAAGGAACCCTTGCACCGGTATCCTGCCTGAAGGATGATTCAGTACCATGTGACCGGTCGGAATTATGTTATACATTACCGATCTGGCAAGGACTTGCCGATTTGATCAATAATTATTTTGATAATATGACACTTGCCGATGTGGCAGGAAAAGCCGGACAAACAGTGAAAGAATAGATGAATATACAGGAGGCACGAATATGTCAGAGAAACAGTTATTAAATGTAAAGAATTTATATGTAGATGTAGAGGAGAAGCAGATCCTTCACGGTGTTGATCTGTCGATCGGAAAAGGTGAGACACACGTTCTCATGGGACCAAACGGAACAGGTAAATCAACACTTGGCTATGCACTCATGGGAAATCCAAGATACACCATAAAGAGCGGAGAGATCTGGTTTCGGGGTAAAAATATTACAGAGGCTCCTGTCAATGAGCGGGCGAAAGCAGGAATCTTCCTGTCCTTCCAGAATCCACTTGAGGTTCCGGGTGTGACTTTAAGTTCATTTATCAGAAATGCATTGGAGCAGAAGACAGGAAAAAGACAGCGTTTATATGATTTCAAGAAAGAGCTGGAGCGCACAATGGAGATCCTTCAGATGGACCCATCTTATGCAGAACGTGATCTGAATGTCGGATTTTCCGGTGGTGAGAAAAAGAAGGCAGAGATCTTACAGCTGCTGATGCTGAAGCCTTCACTTGCAATCCTTGATGAGACAGATTCCGGCCTTGATGTAGATGCTGTAAGAACAGTATCTGCCGGTATTGAAGAATACCAGAAGAACTGCAAGGGCAGTCTTCTGATCATTACCCATAGCACGAAGATTCTGGAGTCCTTATCTGTTGATCATACACACGTTATGGTAGAAGGTAAGATTATACAGACCGGTGATGCATCTCTGGTAGAGGAGATCAACCGGAATGGATTTGCAAAATATGAGAAGACAGAGCAGAATCAGTAGTCTTTGAAAGGAGCATCCGATAGATATGAAAGAAAAAACATATGTAGAAGACATAGACAGAAATATATATGACTTCAAAGATGATGAAAAAGATGCTTATAAGATCAAGGCAGGACTGACGCCAGAGATTGTTGAGCAGCTTTCGAAAGAGAAACATGATCCGGCATGGATGCAGACCTTCCGTCTGGAATCCCTGCAGATCTATAACAATATGGAAGTACCGGATTGGGGACCATCGATCGAGGGTCTGAATATGGATAACATCGTAACCTATGTCAGACCAAATACAAATATGAAAGCAAAATGGTCTGATGTGCCGGAAGATATCAAGAATACATTTGAACGACTGGGCATCCCACAGGCAGAGAGAAAATCTCTTGCAGGTGTCGGAGCACAGTATGATTCCGAACTGGTATACCACAATGTCCGTCAGGAGGTAGCAGAAAAGGGTGTTGTATATACCGATATGGAGAGTGCATTAAATGGCGAATATGCAGATATGGTAAGAAAGCATTTTATGAAGCTGGTTCGCCCAAATGACCACAAGTTTGCAGCTCTTCATGGTGCTGTATGGTCAGGCGGTTCCTTTGTATATGTGCCAAAGGGCGTATCTGTAGAGATTCCGTTGCAGTCTTATTTCCGCTTGAATGCACCGGGGGCCGGACAGTTTGAACATACACTTATCATAGTAGATGAGGGCGCGGATCTTCATTTCATTGAAGGCTGTTCTGCACCAAAATATAACGTGGCAAATCTCCATGCCGGATGCGTGGAATTATTTGTCGGTAAGAATGCAAAGCTTCGTTATTCTACGATCGAGAACTGGTCAAAGAATATGTATAATCTGAATACAAAACGTGCAGTTGTAGAAGAGGGCGGAACGATCGAATGGGTTTCCGGTTCCTTCGGATCTCATGTATCCTACCTGTATCCGATGAGTATACTGAAGGGAAAGGGGGCGAAGATGGAATTTACCGGTATTACATTTGCCGGAAAAGGACAGAATCTGGATACCGGAGCAAAGGTCGTTCACAGCGCACCGGATACCAGTTCTTACATTAATACAAGATCTATTTCAAAGGATGGCGGTATCAGTACTTTCCGTTCTTCCGTTGTAGTAGCAAAGGAAGCAGAGAATGCCAAGGCAGCAGTATCCTGTCAGTCGCTGATGCTGGATTCCATCTCAAGATCTGATACGATCCCGGCGATGGATATCCGTACCAGAAAGGCAAATGTCGGACATGAGGCACAGATCGGCAGTATCAGTGATGATGCAGTATTCTATCTGATGTCCCGTGGTATGAGCGAGGAAGATGCCAGAGCTTGTATCGTCAGTGGATTTGCGGACAACGTATCAAAGGAGCTTCCACTGGAATACGCTTTGGAAATGAACAATCTGATCCGTCTGGAAATGAAGGGTAGTATAGGTTAGGAGGAAATGAGCAATGGACAAGAATACGATCAATATTAATAAACTTCCATCCAAGACATGGTACTGGCTTCATATGAATGATACAAAGGTTTCATGGAATCCTGATATAGCACCATGTAAGGTGACGGTAGAGGAAACATTTGAAGATAAAGAGACAAACAGCCTGATATCCGGGGATGCAGCAGAATTTGCCACAGTTGAGAGTGGAGCAGGCAGAGAGGCAGATCCGATTTTTGCAGATGCGCAGACAGAAAAAACAGTCTTAACTGCTTCGGACAAAGGCGCAAAGGCAACAATCCGTCTGGCTGTTGATGGAACGCCAGCAGGGTCTGCGGCAGGTGCATGTTATCTGACGGCAGAAGAAGGTACGGATACAACCATAATTGAGACATTTACAAAGAAAAGTGCGCAGGCAGGTTCACTGGCATATCGTACGATGATACAGGCAAAGAAAGACAGCCGTGTTCGTCTGGTACAGGTATTTATGCAGGACGAAGAACAGACCCTGTTAAATGATATCGGTTGCGTCTGCGATGAAAATGCAAAGTTCGATATCCTTCAGATCTTTATCGGAAAAGGTGATCTCTATAACGGAATCCGTACAGATCTTAAGGGTACAGGAGCAGATACACAGGTCGAGATCGGCTACCTTGGACAGAAGACACAGAAGATCGATGTGAACCTGATCATAAATCATTTCGGTAAGAAGACAAATTGTGAGATTCAGGTGGACGGAACGTTAAAGGATGCAGCAGAGAAAGTATTTCGTGGAACGATCGATTTCAAGAACGGCGCATCCGAATCCACAGGTGCAGAGACAGAAAATGTACTCCTGCTTGGTGATGATGTGATCAATAAGACGATCCCGATCATTCTCTGTGCAGAGGAGGATGTAGAAGGTTCTCACGGTGCAACGATAGGTGAACTGGATGAGGAGACATTATTTTATTTTGAATCAAGAGGCATTGACAAGGAGATTGCGGAGGATATCATGACCCGCGGCAAATTCGAGATGTTATATCGCCACATAGGAGACGAGCAGACACAGAAGCTGGTAGAAGCACAGCTTGCGGAGGTAATGGCAGATGATAGAGAAGAAGTATAAAGAGGATTTTCCGTTATTACAGACAAATAAAACCATTTATATAGACAATGCAGCTACAGCACAGAAGCCGGCAGTTGTAATTGAAGCAGAGAAGCGTTTTTATGAAGAAAACAATGCAAATCCGCTTCGTGGCTTCTATCCGCTGAGCCTTGCAGCAACAGAAGCATATGAAGATGCCAGAAAAGTTGTGCGTGATTTTATTCATGCGGATTCTGAAAAAGAAATTATCTTTACAAGAAATACAACAGAGAGTCTGAACCTTGTTGCATACAGCTATGCATGCAGTCATCTGAAAGAAGGAGATGAGATCGCAGTCAGCATCATGGAGCATCACAGCAACATTCTTCCATGGCAGATGGCAGCGAGAATGACAGGTGCAACGGTCCGGTATCTGAACTGTGAGAAGGACGGTACTTTGACAGATGAGACACTTGCAGCAGGAATCAATGAGAAGACAAAGCTTGTAGCGATCGGACAGGTGTCCAATGTTCTCGGTTGTGTGAATCCGATCAAGAAGATTTCAAAGCTTGCACATGCAGTCGGCGCGGTCATTGTAGTAGATGCAGCACAGAGTGCACCGCATATGCCGATCGACGTCAAAGATCTGGATGCAGATTTCCTTGCATTTTCCGGTCATAAGCTGATGGGACCGATGGGTATCGGCGTGTTATATGGAAAAGAAGCATTACTGGAAGAGATGCCGCCATTTATGACAGGTGGCGAGATGATCCAGTCCGTAACGACAGAAGGAGCGGTATGGGCTGAGCTTCCGCATAAGTTTGAGGCAGGAACTGTAAATGCAGCCGGTGCAGCAGGACTTGCAGCCGCAATTTCATATATTAATAAGATTGGATTTGAGACAATCGAGCAGAGAGAACTGGAACTGACCCGACATGCGATAGAAGGACTTGCAAAGATTCCGCATGTTCATGTGATCGGCTCAGAAGATCCTGCAAACCATACCGGTATTGTGGCATTTACGATCGACAATGTACATCCACATGATGTCAGTGAGATCATGGCAGCAGATGGTATCGATGTTCGTGCAGGGCACCATTGCGCACAGCCATTACTTACTTATCTGAAGGTGTATAATACAACAAGAGCTAGCTTTATGTTCTACAATATGATAGAAGAAGTCGATGCATTTGTAGAGAGTGTTGCAAATGTCAGAAGGAGAATGGGATATGGAGAATAGAAGTTTTTATAATGAGATTCTGACGGAACACAATATCCGACCAGAATTCAAACATGATCTTCCGGATGCGAACATCGTACTGGAAGGTGTAAACCCGAACTGTGGGGATGATATCTGGTTGAAATTAAAAGTAGAAAACGGAATCATCGAAGACGGAGCATTTGTCGGAGACGGTTGTGCGATCTCGCAGGCATCCGCTGATATCATGCTTGGCATGATCGTCGGAAAGACCGAGGAAGAAGCGTTGAAGCTTGGAAAACTTTTCTTAAAGATGATACAGGGCGAAGCGACCGATGAAGAGATCAATGAACTGGAAGAGGCCTCCGCCTTAAAAGATATCTCCCATATGCCTGCCCGTGTAAAATGCGCAGTCCTTGGCTGGCATACCCTGGAGGAAGCATTAAAGAAATAGTGTTAACAAAAAATAATACAGGGGTCATATATAACATTGTTCCGCAAAACACTCGCGTTCTATTCTACACGTAGCGGTTCTAAACTCTTCACCTGACGGTGAATCGTTAAGTACCGACGTGTAGAAAGGTTTGCTTCACAATGTATATACGCTCCCTGTATTATTTTTTGTTAACATTCAGTTATTCACGTCGGTCCTTAGCGATGATGAAATGTATTTACTATTGAGAAGTGGAAACAAAAATGGAAGAGGGTATTACTATTATGAAGTAAGCCTGCCCACGCTGTGTAACTTCGAACTAACCTCGGCGAAGCCTCGCTAAGTTCTCAGTTATTTGCGCTGGTGTAGGTTTGCACATATTAATATATGAAGTTAAAGCCATTAAAGTGGATATAAATAAAAGATGATAGATATTTTTGTGAAGCAAACCTATTTGAACGTCGGTCCTTAGCGATCCGCATAAGCGGGAGCTTAGTACCGTTACGTGAAAATAGAGCGAGAGCGTTTTGCGTAACAAAGAGTATCTATCATCTTTTATTTATAATGCCAAGTCAGTCTATAATACTTTCGAAAGGAAATCCTTCAGTCGAGGATTCTTCGGATTGCCAAAGAATTCTTCCGGCGTTCCGGTTTCAAGAATCTGCCCCTCATCGATGAAGAGGACTTTATTGGCAACCTCCTTTGCAAATCCCATTTCATGAGTAACCACGATCATGGTCATTCCCTCTTTTGCAAGATCCTTCATCAGGTCGAGAACTTCTCCAACCATTTCAGGATCAAGAGCAGAAGTCGGTTCATCGAATAGGATCACATCCGGATTCATAGCAAGCGCACGGATAATGGCAACTCGCTGTTTCTGACCACCGGATAAGGTAGAAGGATATACATCTGCTTTATCTTCCAGACCGATCCGTTTCAGAAGTTCTTCTGCCTTTGCTCTTGCCTCGGCAACGATCTGAGATTTACTTGTTGTAATCTCTATTTTCTCCTGCTTTTCTTTGCGGAACAGGTTCGTAAGCGGAAGCATACGATTATGACGCTTCGCTTTTTTCAGATCCTGACAACGCACCAGTACAGGAGCAAGCATGATATTCTGAATAACGGTTTTGTTGTTATACAGATTAAAATGTTGGAATACCATTCCCATATGACGACGGTGGATGTTGATATCAACCTTTGGGTCTGCAATATCGACACCATTGAAGATGATCTGACCGCCTGTTGGGTCTTCCATACAATTTAAACAGCGAAGAAATGTACTTTTACCAGAACCTGAAGGACCGATTACAACCATTATATCGCCTTTATCGATTGTGACATTGATGCCTCGTAAAACTTCATTGTCACCAAAGTGTTTTTCAAGATTAATGACGTCTATCACTCTTTCTCAGGCTCCTTTCCATTAATTTGATACCAAGACTGATCAGAAGCACCATAACTATATAGATCAGTGCCATAACCAGATATGGGATCATGAATTCGTAGCTGTTACTTCCGATATAGTTAAATGCTACATACAGATCAGTAGCACCAACAAAGCTTACAACAGATGTTTCCTTGATCAGAGATATAAATTCATTTCCCAGAGTAGGAAGGATGTTTTTAACTGCCTGAGGAATCACAATCTTACGCATGGTCGTCGCAAAGCTAAGGCCCATGGCACGTCCGCCTTCCATCTGTCCGGGATCCACAGAAAGGATACCGCTTCGCATGATCTCAGAAATATAAGCACCACTGTTTAGACCGAATACAAGCATGGATACCTGTACACCGCTCATATGACCTCCTACGATAGGGAGCAGAACATAGTAAAACAGCAGTAACTGCACGACCATAGGAGTTCCACGGAAGAATCCGACATAGACGCTGCAGATTGCATCTAAAACTCGTGGCAGCCGTTTATATTTTGGAATGACGCGGACAGTTGCAATGATGGTTCCGATCAAAATACCGATGATCAGACCGGTTATGGCGATGATAACGGTATTCTTCAGACCTTCAACAACCTTTACATATCCTCTGTTATCAATGAATATTTCTATGAACTTTTGTATTTTACTTGAAATGTCTCCCATGAAATATCCTTTCAATATCTATCAGATAACAGGTAATTGTAAAATATAGATACACTGAATCAGCAGAACTGTTTTAGCAATTTACAATTACCTGTTACCATATATTTTCTTCACGCGAGAAACGCGTGATTCTTATAGCATATTTTTACTGCATAGCATTTAATGATTTTGTAATGGCAGCAGCAGGAGCAGAATCAATGATAACATAATTTAAGTTACCATTTAACAGATCCTGAACTGCAAGAGAACCGTTCTTATAACCGGTAGATGTCATCTTAAGACCAGCGAATCCCCAGTCATCATCACCTTCGCAGTAGAACTGTCCGGTTGTACCTGTCTGGAAACCGATCTTGCTGCTTGAATCCTTAGCGTTAAGGATTGCATTTACATCATCAGCAGTCTTACATTCGTCAAATTCTGTGTTGTCTGATGGAACGATCAGCCTCTGGGAAGCCTTGTAGTAGGAATCTGAGAATGCAACGTATTCTTCACGATCCGGCTTGATTGTAAGACCGGCCATAGCGATATCACATTTCTGCTGACCAACGGAGAGACATACAGCATCGAAATCCATGTTCTGGATAACCAGCTCCTTACCGAGCTTGTCAGCAAGTGCCTTAGCGATCTCCATATCGATTCCGTAGTAGTTCTCACCCTTTGTATACTCAAATGGTTCGAATGCAGCGTTTGTTGCTACAACTAACTGATCCTTGCTTGAGTCTAATGTAGCTGATTCAACAGCAACAGGTTCGCCATCACCGAAGTAGTGGTTGCAGATCTCTTCAAATGTGCCATCTGAATTCATATCTGCAATAAATGTATTAACCTCCTTTAATAAGTCAGGCTGTGTTTTGTCAACGCCGAAAGCGTATTCCTCATCTGTGAGGTCAATCTCGATAACCTTTGCAGTCTTCTTATCAGAAGATTTGCTGTCGTCAGTTTTGCTTCCGCATGCTGTTAATGCAGTCATAGCCAGGGCTGCAGACATAGTAATTGCTAAAAATTTTTTAAGTTTCATTTTCATTACTTCCTTTCATTCTTTTCTGAATAAATATACCATTGTGTTTTGAAAAATGCAATTTATATATGCAAAAAAATGCAGAAAATTACAGGTTTTATGCAGGTTTTATAAATGCTTTTCGTATTTTCCGCCAATATGCATACCTTCTTTTACGACAACAAAGGCGTGTTCATCGATGTTTTTCAGTCCGCGGCGGAGATGAACACATTCATATTTGGAAAGGATCGTAACGATCATATAAGTTGTTTTTTCGGTATAACCACCACGCGCCTCCCACCAGGTTGCATCCCGGTGAAATTCGTTTACGATGTAATCAAGGATGGCTTCCGGTTCTTCTTTTGTATAGATCACGACTTCGGTATTGATATTCTGCGTATGTGCTTTGTCAGTCATCAGAGTACTGACAGCGGAATAGATAATGCTGTATACGGCTGTCGGGATACCAAAAAGGATTGCACAGATGCCGTAGACAACAGCATTGACTGTCAAAGATACCTTTCCCACGCTGAAATTTTTGTATTTCTTGGTAAAGAACATACCGACGATATCCATACCGCCACTGGAGCCACCGGAGCGTAAGGAGATACCGATTCCTGTACCGGCGAGAAGTCCACCCATGATGCTGGCAGTCAGGCTGTCATTGACCAGAGGTGTAGCCGGAATTGGAAATATACTTAAGAATATCGTCTGACTGATCAGGCAGACCAGTGTCCGGCTGAAGAAACTTTTGCCGATTGAGATATATGCCATGATAAATAAAGGTATATTTAAGATAAAGTTGATAATACCTGCGATATCGGTTCCCGATGCAAGCGATGGAAATACTTGGATCAGTAAGGTTCGTATGATCTGGCTGATACCAAGGACACCGCCGTTATACAGACTGGCGGGGACGATAAATTCCGGCGGCAAATAAAACCATGCCGCCGATCGCAGCAGCATTTCTCTGCCAGAGTGTTTTGTCTTTGAGATTCATATGCATGCCCTCCCTTATTAATGCTTGTACAGCTTGTGTAGATTATGAGCTTCAACCTGTTGATACTACCAATACAGGAACGCTTTTGTAAATATTTATATGTAGAGTATAAAATATTTCCGGTAAAAAAGCATCTAAAATATAAGGAAGACTTGATTATAAATGCTTGATCATAAATTGCAGAATTACAGGTTGTGGGACGAAAGGGAATGCAGTACAATAGTGCAGGCAGAAAATATGTGTTAAGAGGATTAGAAGAATGAAAAAGATTTTATATTTTATAAAGAAGGAAACCGTTTTATCTATCGCGGTCGTACTGGCAGTGATGTCAGTATTTTTTGTAGCCCCTGACAGAGAATATATTTCATATATTGATTTCCGAACACTGGCAATCCTGTTCTGCCTTATGAGTATCGTTGCCGGTTTGAGGAATATTGGTGTGTTTGATAAATTAGCAGAACGGCTGTTAGCAAAGGTGCATGGGATCGGGGGAGTAACGGTGATCCTTATATGCCTGTGTTTCTTTATGTCGATGTTTATAACAAATGATGTATCACTTATTACATTTGTGCCGTTTACAATTATATTAATGAAGAAACGGAACCCGGATGTCGATGGCAAATGGATGCTAAAAGTAATTGTCATGCAGACGATCGCGGCGAACCTTGGCAGTATGTTGACACCTCTTGGTAATCCTCAGAATCTGTATCTGTATGGAAAAGCAGGTATAGGTATTGCGGAGTTTTTAAAGATCATGCTACCGTATACAGTCTGTGCATTTGCTTTGTTAATGGTATGGATCGGTCTGGCATCCATGGTTCGAAAAAGAAAGTTAAGTCATGATGAGAAGCCAGAAATAAAACAGAATAAAGGCTTAGACTCTGCTGAAGATAAAGCTTCAACGAAAAGACAGAAAGATCCGTTGGGTGCTTCCGGTTCAAAATGGGAGAAAAAGGATGCGGAATGGATTGAAAAATTTACAGCATATATTATTCTGTTTGTCATAAGTCTGCTTGCGGTTTCACATATTCTTCCGTATGGTGTGCCTTTCGCGTTAGTATTTTTATATTTGCTTCTGCGTGACCGGAAAATCCTGACACAGGTTGATTATTCTCTGTTATGTATTTTTATCGCGTTATTTATATTCATCGGTAATCTTGGACGTATCCCGGCATTCAGTCAACTGCTTTCGGATATATTGACCGGACGGGAGGTGGTCACTTCGGTAATAGCAAGTCAAGTAATGAGTAATGTTCCGGCTGCGATTCTGTTATCCGGATTCACGGACCATATTCGGGAGCTGGTGATCGGAACAAATCTCGGAGGACTTGGTACTTTGATAGCATCAATGGCAAGTCTGATCAGTTTCAAATATGTTGCGAGAGAAGACCGCTCGTTCCGTGGCAGATATTTTCTGGAATTTACAGTTGCAAATGTTATTTTCCTTTTTATAATGATGATTCTTTATCGTTTACTTTCTTAACATAATCAAGTAGAACAGCCGTGCTATGAGAGTAGTAGATATAGCGAACCAAACTGACAAAATTCTCAAGTGAGATAAAAACAGGAATATCGAACCTTTACGCAGAAGCAACAGAACTTCCGATAAATACGGGAGATACACAGTACAAGGCAGCAGTAAGGAATGATCCGAGACACATTTTTACTAAAGAAAATAAAATAACAAAATATAGTCACTGTTTATACATGATTTTTTGCTACAGAACAAAAAACGACAGTTCAGAACAAATAAATAGAAAATACCACTTTATCCCTTTAAACTGAAACCATCGTACGAAACAAACAACTGATGGCGCCTAAAGGGAAAGGGGAAATTCATGTTGTATGGACTTGATTTTATTGATTGGATCAAGAGATTTTTAGGCTGGGGAAAATAAAGTATATTGTGTAAGTATTTGTTCGGAAAAAGCTGCTGTATCGTTGTGGATTAGATAAGTACATATAGATATATGTTTTTATAGAATAAAGGGGTGCGCAAGATATTTGCCGGAAAGGGATATTCTATAATAAAAAGATATATCTAAGAGATATAGCCAAGTATAAAAAATATAGACTGCGGCAGTTGATGGATGCATCAACTGGAAAAATAGTTCAGGAACTCCTGGACTATTTTTTTGACTATTTTTGTCTAAGAATGTCGAATAACAAAGTTATTATTGTAAAAAGACAGAAAACAATTTATTATTTTATATAACTTAGGTATGAAGGGAAAGGGGCAAAAGATGAATATCGTCATTTGTGATGATGAAAGGAAAGTAATTGAAGATGTAGGATCGATATGCAGAGAATGCTTATCTCCGGATGCCAAATTATATGGATTCCGGTCGGCGGAGAGTTTGTTGAAAAATCTTGATAAGATAGATGGGGATATTGATCTCTTTATATTAGACATAGAAATGCCGGGTAGGGACGGCTTGTGGCTTAGAAAAGAGTTAGAACGATACAGGTATGGAAGCAGCATTATTTATCTGACAAGCCATGATGAGCTTGTGCAGGAAGCATTTGGAAGATATGTGATAGGATTTGTTGATAAAGTTAGTTTCTTGAATGATAAAAATAAGCTAGTTGATAAATTGAAGCTTTTTGAACAAGAAACAAAAGCAGATGAAACAATCCGTGTAAAATATGATCAGAAAGTTCTGTTTATACAGAAAAGAAAAATTATTTTGATTGAAGCTGAACATGTATATTCAAATTTAGAATATGTGATAGATGAAAAGATAAATGGATCTTTTGTTACAGAAAGGAAATTGATTCGTAAGTCATTAAAAGAATGGGAAGATGAGTTGGGTAATAATTTTATCAGAATTAGTAAGCGTTATATAATTAATTTAGATTATGTGCAACGTATAAATCAGGATATAGTGCTGAAAAATGGAAAAGAGTTAAAGATTCCAAAAGTAAATCAAAAGAAATGCCGAGACAGTTACTATAATTATTGTAATAGAAAAATGAAATGGGAATAAAAATGGTAGAAAATATAGTTATAAATATAATTGAATACTTAAAATATTTTCTTATATTCCAATGTTTCTTGAATGGAAAAGTGATTAGTAGAAAAAGATTTTGTATAGGAACAATAGAAATAATTCTTATTTGTTTTGCTACTAGTATATTAAAGCATAGAGATGCGCAATTAATTCTTATTGTTGGAATATTAGTATATGTTTTATGGATTTATGAAGGTCGGATAAAGAATAAAATTTTGATATATACAGAATCACTTATTTGTATTAATTATCTTGATACAATCTCTTGTGCTATTAGTGGGGGGTTATTTAAAGGAAATATGGGCTGGTATTTTTTGAATCAAAATAGGAAAATATTAATGATTCAAGGAGTGCTTTCGCTTGTATGTATTATTATAATTATATGTATTAAGATGAAAATAAATAAGAGAAAGATTAATTGGTTTGTAAGACAAATTTCTATAATGCAATGCACATTACTTTCAGGGGCGATGGCAGGTTTGTATTTTGTATTAGCCACCATGATTTTGTTTGTTGCGTATGGAGAGCCAAATCATCGGTATAAATTATACATATTATTAGCCACGGCAACACTTCTTACACTATCCTGCATCCTTGCCTTTTTCCTATATTCCAACCATTTGAAAAAAGAAAATGATCTGAAAACAAAGAATATTGAAGTTCAGGAAGAAAACGACGGCTTGCGATTGGCGTTATATGCTAATATGGAAATGATGGATGATGATATGCGGCAATATCGTCATGATAATAGACATCATAGGGCGGGTTCTTAGTGAATTGGCTTCTAAAGGAGACTTGGAGGAAATAAAAGATTACCTGGCACAGCTTTCGGAACAGGATGAAGATCTGAAGAAGAAAAATGTGCTATATACCGGAAATTATATGGTGGATGCCATCATAAATGGAATTGTTGCGAAAGAGGTTTATTCAGATGTTAAGTTCCATTGTGAAGGTAAGTTGCCACGAAAATTAATGATTCAGGATGTTGACTTGAGCGGACTGCTTTCGAATGGTTTGGAAAACGCAGCGGAAGCCTGTTTACATAGTAATGGTGATAAGTGCGTTCTGTTCAAAGCTGCAAGTTATGAGAACATGATTCATTTTGAGATTAAGAATACATATGACAGTACAAGATATAAAGCACTTTCAAAAGGAGATTTTGAAACAACAAAGAAGGATAGTGAATATCATGGATATGGAATAGAAAGTATGCGTCGTGTTGTAAAGGAATATGATGGTAAGCTGGAATATATCGTAGAGCCGGAGTGGGTGATTACAGATATATACTTACAGCAAAAAGCTGAAATATAAGAAATATGATTAGAAACAAAAAAGTCCTATGATCTGTTGCATGATTGTGTAAGTCGGTTAGCAGACCATAGGATTCTTTTGATATATAGGGCTTTTATTTGCTATATCTGGACTTTTTTGTCGAAATAGATGCTCTGGCATAATGTTGGAAACAAGTAGCGTTTTATCTTTGTATCCGTATTTTTGTAGGATTCTTTTTCCTTGGTTTCTCTTGACAGGAGTAAAATATAATAGTAACATTAAAAATAAGAAATGGGTTTTCACCGTACAGTTTTATAACTCAAGCGGGCTGCTCGTTTCTTTTTTTATTGTTGTAATATCATGGAGATATTTTTTCCCATCTTCGGAGTGTTTTATTAGAAGAATGGCTGTAAATATATTGTATCTGATTAAAAGGCCGGTTTTGTCATCATAAACAGGAATTCCAAATCTGATATCGTATCGATACCAGCCGTATTTAGCGTCCTTGATATGTTTCCTTTCTTTGTTTTCTTCCCATCTCGGATTTTGAGCAATTTGTATTAGTTCAGGAATTCCTTGTGAAGCAGATGCTTTTGCTTTTTTCCTGGCGCCTTTTAAGGCGAGTCGGCTATTTGATCCGGAATATTCGGATGGAAAGTCTGGTCCGATATAAACAAACTCTGAGGTTTCTGTAATTTCGTAGCAGTCGGAAATGTAATCTTTAAGATATATTTCGATTTGTTTCCAATCATCTTTTGTTAGTCCTTTAAATTTTTTATCATTAATGATAACAATTTTTCTGTTATTTTCATCTGTTATGATATTTACATTTCTATTTGAAGTCATAAGTAGATATTTTTCTCCTTTATGGATTGTATTTCATTAATTTAATTTCTGGCGCCTGTTTTGTCGACAAGGTCAGCTTACCAGAAATAAAGGAAAAAAGTTTGTAAATGTAATGAATGGTATGTCTGGATGTAATAACTTGCACTTTATAGTATTTTGCTAAAAGTATGGGTGAAAAATTATAAACTTGTTTTCCCTCTGATATCCGTTACAATCAGACTTGGAGAGATGACGGCAGAACAGATAACATGTATATTTTATAGAAGTCCGGATATGGCAGAGATGTTTGTATCTGGACTTTTTTGCCTCAATAATATCCCTGCTATAGCATCGAAAATAGGCGGCACTTTATTTTGTATCCGTATTTTCCCATTGAGAAAATCAACCATTTTACATATAATTGAAGCGTGGTATAAAATGCAGAACAACCGTCGGATGATGTGGATAAAATATACGGAAGGAGCATGGATAAATGGAAGAAAATAAAACGTATATAGCGATTGATCTGAAATCCTTCTATGCTTCCGTAGAATGTAGAGAACGGAACAGAGATCCCCTGACGACAAATCTGGTAGTGGCAGATCCGAGCCGGACGGAGAAAACGATCTGCCTTGCGGTATCTCCATCCCTTAAGGCATATGGAATACCGGGCAGGGCGAGACTATTTGAGGTTGTTCAGAAGGTGCGAGAAGCAAATAATATAAGAAGACGGAATATACCGGATCATCATTTTACCGGGACATCGGATGACAGCACGAAGCTGAGTGCAGATATGAGCCTTCAGCTTGATTATATTATTGCTCCGCCGCGTATGGCACTTTATATGGAATACAGTACACGGATCTACGACATTTATTTGAAATACATTGCACCGGAGGATATCCATATTTATTCGGTGGATGAGGTATTTATGGACGTGACCGGCTATCTGAATACCTATCATATGACAGCCAGAGAGCTTGCTATGACGATGATACAGGATGTGTTAAAGACGACAGGAATCACAGCGACGGCGGGAATCGGAACCAATCTGTATCTTTGTAAGATCGCGATGGATATTGTGGCGAAGCATATCGAACCGGATAAGGATGGAGTGCGGATCGCAGAGCTGGATGAAATGTCATACCGCAGGAAGCTCTGGAGTCACAAGCCGATCACAGATTTCTGGCGTGTCGGTCAGGGCTACGCGAAGAAATTAGCCGAATATGGACTATACACGATGGGCGATGTGGCGAGATGTTCGGTCGGAAAGGCAAATGAATTATATAATGAAGATTTACTGTATAAGCTATTTGGCATTAATGCAGAGCTGCTGATCGATCATGCATGGGGATATGAGCCTTGCACGATGGATCAGATCAAGGCATATAAACCGGAGACGAACAGTATTTGCACCGGACAGGTATTGCATTGTCCGTATGATTTTGATAAGACAAGGCTGGTTGTAAAGGAAATGACTGATCTTATGTCACTTGATCTGGTGGATAAGGGACTTGTTACAGATCAGATCGTGCTTACGATCGGTTATGATATTGATAATCTGACAGATCCGGCGAGAAAGAAGAGATATAAAGGCACTGTTACAACGGATCGTTATGGACGAAAGGTTCCGAAGCATGCGCATGGAACGATCAATCTGAAGCGGCAGACCTCATCGACGCAGATGCTTATGGATGCGGTAATGGAACTGTATGACCGGATCGTCGACAAGGATCTTTTGATCCGGAGGATCAATATTACCGCGAATAAACTGGCGGATGAACATACTGTCGCGAATGACGATGCGTATGAGCAGCTTGATTTTTTTACAGATTATGAGGCTGTAAAAAAACAAAGGGAAAAAGAGGCAGCAGATCTGGATCGGGAACGTCACATGCAGGAAGCTATGCTCAGTATTAAGAAAAAATATGGGAAAAATGCAATTCTGAAGGGGATGAACCTGCAGGAGGGAGCAACGGCGAAAGACAGAAATGCACAGATCGGCGGACATAAGGCATAAAGAGGTATATATAACATGCAGGATCAGAACAACCATAAATATGATGATATCATTCATTTGAAACACCCTGTTTCAAAGACACATCCGCAGATGTCACTCTATGACCGGGCGGCACAATTTGCGCCATTTGCAGCATTGACAGGACATGCGGCGGCGATTCGTGAGACTGCCAGACGGACAGATGAGAAACGGGTGCTCAGTGATGAAGTATTGGAAGAATTGAATGAGAAACTAAACATTATTTCAGCAAATATAGGTACAGAACAGTTAGTGGATATTACCTATTTCGTACAGGATGAGAGAAAAGCCGGAGGAGAATATGTTACGCATTCTGGTATCATTAAGCGAATCGATCTGTACAGGAGAGCGGTGATCATGGCAGATGCAACGATCATACCGATTGAAGATATCAGTCAGATAGAAAGCAATCTGTTTTCCGATTTGGAGTAATGTAAAAATCATATGAAAATGCCTGAAAATTACACCTTTACAGTATTTGTTAATAGATGCTATAATGGACTATACTGTGCGATTTCGGCAGTGTAGTATTCCTGAGTTTTGTGTGGAGAGTCGGGAAAAGAGAAAGGAAGGATAAAAACGTGTTTAAGATTGTTAGAACAGAAGCGTTGACAGATGCAATCTATCTTATGGACGTGGAAGCACCAAGAGTAGCAAAGAATTGTCTTCCGGGTCAGTTTGTAATCGTAAGAGGCTCAGAAGATGGAGAGAGAATTCCTCTTACAATCTGCGATTATTCAAGAGAAGCAGGCACGATCACTATTGTATTCCAGGTAGTAGGTGCAGCAACAGAGATGATGAAGAATTTAAAGGCTGGAGACAGCTTTACAGATTTTGTTGGACCGCTTGGCCGTCCGTCGGAATTAGTAGAAGAAGATTTAGAGACATTAAAGAATAAGAAGATCTTATTTGTAGCCGGTGGTGTAGGAACCGCACCTGTATATCCACAGGTAAAATGGTTACATGAGCATGGAGTAGCCGCTGATGTTATTATCGGTGGAAGATCCAAAGAGCTTATCATTCTGGAAGAGCAGATGAAGGCGGTTGCCGGAAATCTCTACATTACAACAGACGATGGTTCATATGGAAGCAAGGGCGTTGTTACAAATGAGATTCAGAAGCTTGTAGATGCAGGCAACAAATATGATGTATGCGTAGCAATCGGACCGATGATCATGATGAAGTTCGTTTGTAAGCTTACAAAAGAGCTTGAGATCCCTACAGTTGTCAGCCTGAACCCGATCATGGTAGACGGTACCGGTATGTGTGGTGCATGCCGAGTAACAGTTGGCGGCGAAGTAAAATTCGCATGTGTAGACGGACCTGAATTTGACGGACATCTTGTAAACTTCGAAGAAGCTATGGAGCGTCAGCAGATCTATAAGACACAGGAAGGCAGAGCATATCTTGCAGCCAAGGAAGGCGACACCCATCATGGTGGATGCGGACAGTGTGGAGGTGACAAATAATGGACGTTTTAAATAGAGTACCGGTTCGTGAACAGGAACCTGCGGTTCGTGCAAAGAATTTTGAAGAAGTATGTTATGGATATAATGAAGAAGAAGCAATGGCAGAAGCAGCAAGATGTATCGGCTGTAAGAATGCACAGTGTGTAAAGGGCTGTCCTGTTTCTATTGATATTCCTGGATTTATCGCTCATGTAAAGAAGGGCGAATTTGCAGAGGCATTCCAGGTGATCAGCAAATCATCAGCACTCCCTGCTGTATGTGGCCGTGTATGTCCACAGGAGACACAGTGTGAAGGTAAATGTATCAGAGGTATCAAGGGCGATCCTGTATCTATCGGTAAACTGGAGCGTTTCGTTGCTGACTGGGCAAGAGAGCATGGCATTAAGCCGGAACCGGCAGCAGAGAAGAATGGCAAGAAGGTTGCAGTTATCGGTTCCGGTCCATCCGGTCTTACCTGTGCAGGAGATCTTGCAAAGATGGGTTACGATGTAACAATCTTTGAAGCACTTCATGAGACAGGCGGCGTACTGGTTTATGGTATCCCTGAATTCCGTCTTCCAAAAGATGGCGTAGTAAAGAAAGAAATCGAAAATGTAAAATCCTTAGGTGTTAAGATTGAGACTGACGTTGTAGTCGGTAAATCTGTAACGATAGATGAATTAATGGAGGAGGAAGGCTTCTCAGCAGTATTTATCGGTTCCGGTGCAGGACTTCCTAAGTTCATGGGTATTCCGGGTGAGAATGCAAATGGTGTATTCTCAGCAAATGAGTACCTGACAAGAAGTAACCTGATGAAGGCTTACAAGGAAGGCTCTAACACACCTATCATGGTTGGTAAGAAGGTTGCCGTTGTCGGCGGTGGTAATGTAGCAATGGATGCTGCAAGAACAGCACTTCGACTTGGTGCTGAGACACATATTGTATATAGACGTAGTGAAGAAGAACTTCCTGCCAGAGTAGAAGAAGTACATCATGCAAAAGAAGAAGGAATCATTTTTGATCTCCTTACAAATCCAACTGAGATCCTTGAAGATGAAAAGGGTTGGGTTAAGGGCATGAAATGTGTCAAGATGGAACTTGGTGAGCCGGATGCATCAGGCAGAAGAAGACCGGTTGAGATTCCTGGTTCTGAGTTTGTCATGGATGTGGATGCGGTTATCATGTCACTTGGTACTTCACCAAACCCACTGATCTCATCTACAACAAAGGGACTTGATACAAATAAGTGGAAATGTATCGTTGCCGATGAGGCAAACGGACAGACCACAAAGACAGGTGTATATGCCGGTGGTGATGCAGTTACCGGTGCAGCTACAGTTATCCTTGCTATGGGAGCCGGAAAGGCAGCAGCAAAGGGCATTGACGAGTACCTCAAAGGACTCAATTAATATATAGTCTTTGAAACAAAATAAAGGATGGTATTATCTATTATTCCGCAAGACGTTTAATAGTAATACCATCCATTTATTTTTGGATTTGTATACCGATTAAAAAATGGAGTCTATTTTGAGATGCGGTATAAAGTGATAGAACTATGCTCACGAGATATTGAACATAAAATTATTAAAAATATACTGAGAAGAGGTTATGACATTGAAGGAATATATTGCAAGAGATGACGCGTTTGAATTACTGAAGAAATATAATAAAGATCCATTCCATATTCAGCATGCGCTTACAGTTGAGGCTGTTATGAAATGGTATGCAAATGAACTTGGCTATGGTGAAGATGCTGAATACTGGGGCATCGTAGGTCTGCTTCATGATATTGATTTTGAACTGTATCCGGCAGAGCATTGTCTGAAAGCACCAGAGCTGTTAAGAGATGGTGGTGTGCCAGAGGATATTATTCATGCGGTCTGTTCTCATGGTTATGGAATTACAGTGGAATGTGGTACAACCATCGATGTAGAGCCGGTTCATGAGATGGAGAAGGTTCTGTTTGCAGCAGATGAACTGACAGGCCTGATCTGGGCAGCGGCATTGATGCGTCCGTCAAAGAGTACAAAGGATATGGAACTGAAATCTCTGAAGAAAAAATACAAGAGCAAGGGATTTGCCGCAGGTTGTTCCAGAGAAGTGATTGAACGTGGTGCTGCACAGCTTAACTGGGAGCTTGAGAAGCTTCTGACCATGACATTACAGGCAATGGCAGCAACGGAGGATGAGATCAAGGCAGAGATGGAAGACCTGTAAATCCCGCTAATTTGCTAGCACTTTAGCGCATTGCAACTTAAGAAAATCCTGCTTTTTCATTAAAAAGATAAAAAAATTCATAAAAATCATATTTTTACTTGATAAATTCAAGTCTATTGTTTATAATCTTAAGTGGAAATTTTCTTAAAGAGAAAATACTACTCCAAATGAATTTCGCAGAGATGCGATTTACTTATAATTAATTTAAGGAGGATTTTAAGATGTCATACGTTGATGAAGTGCTGGAGATCGTAAAGAAGAAAAATGCTGACCAGCCAGAATTTTTACAGGCAGTAACAGAGGTTCTTGATTCACTTAGACCTTGTATCGATGCAAACGAGGAGCTCTACAGAAAGAATGCGATTCTTGAAAGAATCACAGAGCCGGACAGACAGATCATGTTCAGAGTACCTTGGGTAGATGACAATGGACAGGTTCAGGTAAACAGAGGTTTCCGTGTACAGTTTAACAATTCTATTGGACCATACAAGGGAGGATTAAGACTTCATCCTTCAGTTAATTTAGGTATTATCAAGTTCCTTGGATTTGAGCAGGTATTTAAGAATTCACTGACAACACTTCCAATCGGTGGTGGTAAAGGTGGTTCTGATTTTGATCCTAAGGGCAAATCAGATAGAGAGATCATGGCATTCTGCCAGAGCTTTATGACAGAGCTTTGCAAGTACATCGGAGCAGATGTCGATGTTCCTGCTGGTGATATCGGAACAGGCGGAAGAGAGATCGGTTTCTTATTCGGACAGTATAAGAGAATTCGTGGATCCTACGAAGGTGTTCTTACAGGTAAGGGACTTACATATGGTGGATCACTTGCTCGTACAGAAGCTACAGGATATGGTTTATTATACTTAACAAACGCATTATTAAAGGATCATGGTATTGATATCGCTGGTAAGACTTGTATCGTATCTGGTGCTGGTAACGTTGCAATCTACGCAATCCAGAAGGCACATCAGTTAGGCGCTAAGTGTGTAACATGCTCCGATTCAACAGGTTGGATCTATGATCCGGAAGGAATCGATGTTGACTTACTTAAGGAAGTTAAGGAAGTTAAGAGAGCACGTCTTACAGAGTACGCAGCAGCCAGACCAAGCGCTGAATACCATGAGAAGAAGAACGGCGAGCACGGTGTATGGAATGTTAAGGGTGATATCGCATTACCATGTGCTACTCAGAACGAGTTAGACTTAGACGATGCTAAGGCATTAGTTGCAAATGGTGTTATCTCTGTAACAGAGGGTGCTAATATGCCTACAACATTAGAGGCTACTAAGTACTTACAGGAGAATGGCGTATTATTCGTAGGTGGTAAGGCTGCTAACGCCGGTGGTGTTGCTACATCTGCACTTGAAATGAGCCAGAACTCAGAGAGACTTTCATGGACATTTGAAGAAGTTGACGGCAAGTTAAAGGGAATCATGGAGACAATCTACGCTAACATCAGCGACGCTGCTAAGCGTTACGGTGTAGAAGGCGACTATGTTGCAGGTGCTAACATTGCCGGTTTCGAAAAGGTTGTAGAAGCTATGCTTGCTCAGGGTGTTTGCTAATCAAATGCCGGTCAAAATCTAACAATAATTATTATATAGTAAATGTTAATATAAGACCTCGGAATCGTGATATGCGGTTCCGGGGTTTTTCTTTGCAAGAAAGACATTGCAGAAAAGTAATTTCTATAACGCTTTATTTCGGAATATGCAGATAAAATCTATAATGTTTTTATGGAAAGATTTTGATTGAATCTATGGAGACCTTTTCGTATAATATAGATATTGTATGTTTTTTACATAAAAAAGGAGGATCTTGATATGGGGAGAGATATTGTACTGGCAAAAATAAAAAAAGGTGGAATCACAGCGGTTGTCGGCGGAGCGGTGTTAATGCTGATTTTCGGATTGATCACAATAGGTGTGATGTCAGATAATGCAGATGACGGAATGGGTATGATCATTTTGTTTGGTTTATTTGCATTATTAGGAATTGTATTTATCATAATAGGGATTCGTAATATTGTAAGACCTGAAAAAACCGGCTATTTGAAAAATAACCCGCAGCTTTTGGAGATGGCCGACCAGTTATATTCGCATATAATATATGAAGACCAATATGTATTGATTTCCGATAAGGTGCTTGCGAATAAGAAGCAGCCGACACAGATGACCTGGCTCTGGGATGTATATCTGATCTATCTGCATACTACATCGACGAACTTTATTCCAACCGGAAGTGAATATGTAATCGAAAATCGTTTTCAAAAGAACCGTGTTGCTATTAATGTACTGGCAAGAGGGAAAAAGAGTAAACAGGAGTTGTTGAATGTACTTGCACAGGCATGTCCAAATGCGAGATTTGGATATTCTGATGAGGGGTTGGCATATCTTCAGTATATGAGAAATCAGGATCTCAGAAATATCCCGAATACACCTTATTATCAGGGAGTACCGGTGCAGATGCAGGACAATGTGCAGCAGTAATTAGAATATGCAGTAGGAAGATAAAGTATAGATAGAATGTGTAACAAAAAGCAGATAATGTGACAGCAGATCGATACTGCATAGAATAACAGCTTACATAGTGGAGACTTAAGAACAGATAGAAAGCAGGAATTGAGATGGAACGTAAACATGAATATCAGACAAAGAGCAGACAGATGATCCTTGATTATCTGATCCGGAATAAAGATCGTGCCGTTCATGTGTCGGATATTATACAGCATATGGATCAGGAAGAGTGTTCGGTAAATAAGACAACTGTATACCGATATCTGGATAAGCTGGTTGCAGAGAAGACACTGATGAAATATGTGGCTGATAAGGGCGAAAAAGCAGGATATCAGTATGTAGAACAGCCATCCAGATGCCAGAAGCATCTGCATCTGCAATGCTCCGAATGTGGAAAGGTCATCCATCTGGACTGTGATTTCATGAAGGAGATATCAGAGCACATTTTGTCTGATCATGGGTTCACGCTTTGCTGCAAGGATTCCATTTTATATGGTGTCTGCGACAAATGCAGTAAGAAAGAAAAGAAAGAAATAGAAAAATAAAACCAGATAACAGGAATTTCCATGCTGAAAATTGAATATTCCTGATAATAGGAGTTGACATTGGGTAAAATAATGCTATAATCTGATAATGCAACTTGGTTGCAAATTATATTTTCAGGAATGAGATGGATAGTATGGAGTTGTTATTTGATTCGTTTTCAGATGCACTGATTGATAGTGTAAAATTAATACCATTTTTATTAGTGACATATCTGCTGATGGAATGGTTGGAGCAGAGAACAGAAGAAAAGCAGAAGCAATATATGCAGTCTGCCGGTGCGTTTGGTCCGTTGGCAGGTGGAGCACTTGGAATCGTTCCACAGTGTGGATTTTCCTGTGTGGCAGCGAACCTTTACAGTGGTGGTGTGATTACAGCAGGAGTTGTGCTTGCAGTATTTATGTCAACCTCTGATGAGATGCTCCCAATCTTTATTTCGCATACAGTAAATGCCGGTACAATTATTCGTATCCTGCTTACAAAAATGTGCATTGCGGTCGTTACAGGTTATGCAGTCGATCTTGCAAATAAATATATCCGCAGAAGATATCTGGCAGGAAGAAAAACGAAGCGTACAGCGTCTTCAAAAAACGATAATTCTAAAAATACAGTCAATGCAGAATGTACACACAATTATAAAGATACTCATACACACAATGGAAAAAGTGTGCATGAGTATGATGGAAAAAATATGCATACCGACGATGAAAAAAGTACACACACACATCATGGACATATCCACTATGATGGGACAGACATAGAAGAAAAACGTATACATGACCTGTGTGAGCAAGAACACTGCAACTGCGAGGATGGAATCTGGATGTCGGCGTTAAAGCACACCTTGAAGATTACGGTATTTATTCTGGCGGTATCCTTTGTGTTAAATATTATTATCGGTATCGCGGGGGAAGATGCGATTGGAAGACTTCTTGGTGATGTACCGTTCCTTGGAGAAGCAATGGCAGCACTGATTGGACTGATACCAAACTGCGCACCATCTGTTATTATCACGGAGCTTTATCTGGATGGTATGCTCAGTGCCGGAGCAATGATGTCAGGATTGCTTGTCAGCGCAGGCGTAGGACTTCTGGTATTGTTCCGTATGAACCGCCACAGATTGAAAGAAAACATTATGGTCGTTGGAACCTTGTATGTTACCAGTGTGTGCTGGGGTTTGTTGATCAATCTGTTGGGTATCACATTTTAAATAGAAAGAACAGCGAGAACAGAAAGAATGGAACAGAAAACAGCAATAGTTATCGGGGCATCAACAGGAATTGGTGCAGCAACGGCGGAAGCCCTTGCACAACAATATAAAAAAATAGCCATAACGTCATTTCGCCATCCGAAAAAGTTAAAAGAGGTTCAACAGAAGATACTTGCGCAGGGCACAGATTGTTATGCAGAGATCGGTGATGCCGGAGATTTTACATTTGTAAGGCAGTTTATAGAGCATGTAATCGAACATTTTGGTAAGAAGATTGATCTGTTGGTCAATAACGCCGGAATTTCTTATGTCGGGCTGCTGACCGATATGGATGAAACGGACTGGAAAAGAATTATAGATACGAATATAACGTCAGTATTTAACACATGCTGTCAGGTTGTGCCATACATGGTGCATGCACATAAGGGACGTATTATCAACATTTCATCTGTATGGGGCAATGTCGGAGCCTCCTGTGAGGTAGCGTATTCAGCGACCAAAGGTGCGGTCAATGCATTCACAAAGGCTCTTGCGAAAGAGCTTGCACCGAGTGGTATAGCGGTGAATGCAATCGCATTTGGAGCTATCGATACTGCGATGAACGGGCATCTGTCATCGGAAGAAAAAAATGCATTGGAAGAGGAAATCCCGTTTGGCAGGATGGGAACAGAGACAGAGGCTGCAGAATTTATCGTAACGGTAGCAAATGCCGGCAGCTATCTGACCGGACAGATACTGACCTTTGATGGCGGCTGGCAGTAGATCGGTAAACGTTTTGCAATTTCCCCAATTCTCTATTGAAAAATTGTTCATATTGCTATAAAATAATCTATGCAAAATTGCGCAGATATGGGGTAGAGATTATGGGAATAAAGTTTATTAAAAAGAAAAGGGACGAGGTTGTAGCAGCAAACGTGTTGGCAGATCTAAAGACAACAGTGGATAAAGATGGAAATGTTGAGATCGTATCAAAGAATTTTACAATGACAACGAGCCAACAGCCGAAGCGCGAGCCGGAAACGATTGAATGGACATGCTGGGGATGTGGGCATGTAAACAGTGGAGACGTTTGTGAAGTATGCGGGAAAAAACGGGTACAGAAATAAGCAGCAGACTGTTTATCAGATTTGATAATTATATAACAGTATATATAAAAGATTCTTGTATGTATATTATATAGGAATCTTTTTTACTTTATAGGCAAGATCGCCCTATAAAGTAAAAAGTGCTCCGCTGAGGGTGCACACTTCGCGAAGAAGTTAATTGCCTTGCAAATTTGCGTAGGTGCGAAAGACCCGCAAGTGACTCTTTATTTTTATTCGGAGAAAATAAGAGGGAAATAAGGTTTGAAATTATAATGACAGAATTTATCAGGCAGAGAAAATAAGAAATTAGAAATGCAGGTTGAAATTTAAAAGTACGTTTGGTATACTCATTAGGTAATTTTTCAGGTACAATAAAGGTGTACAGAAAAGTAATGATTTTGGTGCATTTGTGATGCACGGGATTGATAGTCTGTTTAACAAAAAGAACGGAACGGATATTCCGGGACAAGCATTATATTTTATAAATAAAATGGAGGCCAGAAAATGGGTAAAAAAGTATTGAGATTATTTCTGGAAACAATGCTCAGAGCCGTTGTAATCATTCTTGCAGTTGGCATTGTTGTAATAGGAGCACTGCTTATAAAGACATTAGTAAAGAATAATTCTCTGAAAGACAGTAAGAAGACGACAACAGGAAAAGAAATAGTAACAGAAGCAGAGGATGAAAATGATCCGACGTTTAATAATGGAGATGACGAGAACAGTGGATCGGACGGAGCGGATGAAACCGGTGCGGTTGCATCTACAGATGCTAAAATCCTTGTTATTAATGCAACAGGAACCAGTGGAGTTGCCGGTGCATGGAAGACCGCATTAGAGGGTAAAGGATATACTTCGGTAGAAGTTGGTACTTATAATCAGTCGGCGATCGCGACATCAAAGGTATGCGTATCCGGTTCATATGATGGAGCAGATCTTGCTGCGGAATTTTCATCACCGGAAATGTCAACAACAGATACGTTATCAGCATCCGATTTTGATGTGCCGATTGACGGATATGATATTATTGTAATCGTTGGAACAAGTGATATTAAAAACTAAACAGCAGGATGATCGGATTGCCTATCTATACAGATTGTTCATACAGACAGAGAAGCAGGTGTTATTACAGAAATGTGATGTGCCTGCTTTTTTGTTTTAAATGTCATCATGTATAAAGAATATTTTACAGGTGCAGGGATGTTTGTGTATAACTGCTATTTATAATCAATGATGACTATGCCGAAAAAAATCGGACATACTATATAAAAATTGTATGAAAGGCAGTTACATGAACAAAAATCGAGAAACAATAGAAACGTATGTATTGTTAACGATGGCGGCGTTTTTGATGTCACTGGGTGTTGTTTGGATTTTTAACAGTGAACAGATAGTTCCCGGAGGCGTGACCGGAATAGGAATTATAATAGAAAATCTGACGGAAAATATGGGAACCGGAATTCCGGTCTGGTTGACGAATTTGGTTATCAATGTTCCGTTATTTATATGGGGGTATTTTCTGCTCGATAGAAAAAGTATGATAAGGACAGCATATACAACGGTTATTTCTACAGCATTTTTGGCAGTTATTCCTGCACTTCCGCTTGCAACGCATGACAGACTTTTGAATATGATTCTTGGCGGAGTTATATTTGGTTGCGCTTATGGTCTTATGTTCCGTCTGAATGCGTCTTCCGGCGGCGTGGATCTTATGGCATTGATATTGAATCATATGAGAAACGATATTGGTGCGCCGTTATTCCTTGGGGGTATAGATATAGTGATCGTAATAGCAGGTGGAATTGCATTTGGCCTGGAAAATATGCTGTATGCTGTTATTGCAATCGTAATATCAACAAAATTATCCGATATGATCGTACAGGGAATCAGACATGGAAAACTGGTTTACATTATTTCTTCCAGATGCGATGAGATCAAATCCTGTATTATAAATGATATCGGAAGAGGTGTAACAGTATTGAAAACAAAGGGTGGTTATACGAATGAAGGGCGTGTAATGATAATTTCGGTTTTGTCAAGTAGACAATTAGTAGAATTAAAGGATAAAATAAGGACAATTGATGAAAAATCTTTTATGATTGTAGGGCAGGTAACGGAGGTTTTTGGTGAAGGTTTCACAAAATTCTCGTCTTAAATCTTCTTAAATCGATGCGAAAATCGTCAAAATGTTAGTTTTTTTGCGGTCGTATACAAAACAAACAAAACATTAAAATTTTTTTTGGGCAATAATCATATGGTTTAAAGAAGGGGAATGTTGTAAAATGACACTATGTTCAGAACGAATGAATAAATAAAACAATACTATATAATATTTACGGAGGTATTTGCAGAATGGCAAGTTTATCACTTAAGAACATCTATAAGGTATATCCTAACGGATTCAATGCTGTTAAGGATTTCAACCTTGAAATTGAAGATAAGGAGTTCATCATTTTCGTTGGACCTTCAGGATGTGGTAAGTCAACAACTCTTAGAATGATCGCAGGTCTTGAGGATATCAGCTCAGGTGAGTTATGGATCGGCGACAAGCTTGTAAATGACGTAGAGCCTAAGGATAGAGATATCGCAATGGTATTCCAGAACTACGCTCTGTATCCGCATATGTCAGTATATGACAACATGGCATTCGGACTTAAGTTAAGAAAGGCTCCGAAGGAGAAGATTGACAAGGCTGTTCATGAAGCTGCTAAGATCCTTGATATTGAACACTTACTTGACAGAAAGCCAAAGGCTTTATCAGGTGGTCAGAGACAGCGTGTGGCTATGGGTCGAGCAATTGTTCGTGAGCCTAAGGTATTCCTTATGGATGAGCCACTTTCAAACCTTGATGCGAAACTTCGTGTACAGATGCGTGTTGAGATTTCCAAGTTACATCAGAGATTACAGACAACTATCATCTACGTTACACATGACCAGACAGAGGCTATGACACTTGGTACAAGAATCGTAGTTATGAAGGATGGTATTATTCAGCAGGTAGATACACCACAGAACTTATACGATAAGCCATGTAACTTATTCGTAGCCGGTTTCATGGGTATGCCACCTATGAACTTCATTGATTGTAAGGTAGTTAAGTCCGGAGCAGACATTCTCTTAATGTTTGGTTCACACTCAATTAAAGTTCCTGATAGTAAGGCTGAGAGACTTATTGCACTTGATGCAGTTGATAAGGAAGTTGTTCTTGGTATTCGTCCTGAAGATATCCATGATGAGCAGCTCTTCATCGAGTCATCACCGGAAAGCGTTATTGATGCAAGAATCAATATTTACGAAATGTTAGGTGCTGAAGTTTACTTATACTTCACAATCGATCAGTTCGATATCACAGCAAGAGTTAATGCTCGTACAACAGCCAGACCTGGCGATACAGTACAGTTTGCATTTGACTTAAGCAAGATTCATATCTTTGATAAGGAAACAGAGGAGATCTTAGTAAGCTAATAGATCATACATACTTAAATGTTTATAAACAAACAGGGAAAATGCAGAAATTTCTGCATTTTCCCTTTTTTTTTTTCGCAATATGATTTAGAATAGGTACAGTAGTGTATTTTGTTATTTGTATGCTTTCCGGGAGGCTTATCCGTCAGGCAGAATGGATGGGGAAAGAATACGGAATCCGAATATAAGAATAAGGAGTGTAGAATATATGATATCGAACCAGATACTTCAGGATACGATTGATGGATTAAAGAATATTACAAGAACCGATCTGTGTGTTCTTGATACAGAAGGAAAGATTCTTGCATCTACATTTAAGGATGTAGATGACTGTGAAGAAGCAGTACTTGCGTTTGTTGATTCCCCGGCAGAGAGTCAGGCAATTCGTGATTACCAGTTCTTTAAGGTGTTTGATGATAACCAGTTAGAACATATCTTGCTTGCAAAGGGGGAGACAGATGATACTTACATGGTTGGTAAGATCGCAGCATTCCAGATTCAGAATCTCTTAGTTGCATATAAGGAGCGTTTTGATAAGGATAACTTCATCAAAAATCTGCTGTTAGATAATCTGTTGCTTGTTGATATTTACAACCGGGCAAAGAAGCTTCACATTGATACAGATGTAAGGAGAATCGTATTTATCATTGAGACAAAGAATGAGAAGGATACAAATGCCCTTGAAACAGTTCGTAATATCTTTTCTACAAAGACAAAGGATTTTATTACCGCTGTGGATGAGAAGAACATCATTCTTGTAAAGGAAGTAAAGCAGACAGAATCCTATGATGATATGAATAAGATTGCCAAGGTTGTTGTAGATATGCTGAATACAGAGGTTATGTCTTCTGTTCATGTATCATATGGTACGATCGTAAATGAGATTAAGGAAGTATCCCGTTCTTATAAAGAAGCTAAGATGGCACTGGATGTAGGAAAGATCTTCTACGAGAACCAGAACATTATCGCGTATAGTAATCTTGGAATCGGACGTCTGATCTATCAGCTTCCGCTCCCACTCTGCAAGATGTTCATTCGTGAGATTTTCGATGGCAAATCACCGGATGAGTTCGACGAAGAGACCCTTACTACTATTGATAAGTTTTTTGAGAACAGTCTGAATGTATCAGAGACCTCCAGACAGTTATATATTCACAGAAATACTCTGGTTTATCGTTTGGATAAGCTTCAGAAGAGTACCGGTCTGGATCTTCGTGTATTTGAGGATGCGATCACATTTAAGATTGCGTTAATGGTAGTTAAGTATATGAAGTATATGGAGTCATTAGACTATTAAAAGGAAGAATCTGGACTCTTTGTAATATATTGTATGCAGGATTTACACATATATTTCACATTTTACTGCTATACTTGCAAAAGCAAAGAGTGAGAAAGTACAGACGTTAAATTTGAAAGGAAACCATTATGATAGAGTTAGAGAATGTTACTATGACCTACCCAGGTGGTATGACGGCTCTGAAGAATGTTAATATTAATATAGAGAAAGGCGAATTTGTCTTTATTGTTGGTAGCAGCGGATCAGGTAAGACAACATTGATCAAGCTGTTATTAAAGGAATTAGATCCGACCTCTGGGTCTATCCGTGTAGCAGGATATAATTATAAAACTATAAAAAGAAAGAATATCCCGAAGGTCAGAAGAAAGATCGGAGTTGTATTTCAGAATTTCAGACTGTTAAAGGACAGAACCATCTATGAAAATGTTGCATTTGCACAGAGAGTTATACAGACTCCTGCGAGATACATCAGACGTAGAGTTCCGGCTATGCTGACGCTGGTAGGTCTTGCGGATAAGTATAAATCTTATCCGAAGGAGCTTTCCGGTGGAGAGCAGCAGAGAGTTGCCATGGCAAGAGCACTGGTAAACAATCCGGAAATCATCCTTGCCGATGAGCCAACCGGTAACCTGGATCCGAAGAACTCACAGGATATCATGGAACTGCTTGATGATATCAATAAGCGTGGAACAACAGTGGTTGTCGTAACTCATAATAAGGATATTGTAAATGAGATGCGAAAGAGAGTAATCACATTAAAAAAAGGTGTGGTTATCAGCGATGAAAAACAAGGTGGTTATATAGATGAAGATTAGTACATTCTTTTATATCCTGAGACAGGGATTTACGAACATCAGAAGAAATATATTGTTCTCTCTTGCATCAATCGGTACAATTATTTCATGTTTGTTCATATTTGGTATTGTATATGCAGTTGTTGTAAACTTTCAGTCAGGAATGAAGGATTTGGAGAATAATGTAACGATATCGATTTTCTTTGAAGAAGATATTCCGGACGAAACGGTTCAGTTGATCGGTGAACAGATACGAGTCCTTGATTATGTAAATACAATGGATTATATCAGTGCAGATGAAGCATTTGATAAGTTCTGTGAGCAGAATTATGATGATCCTGAGGCTGCAAAGGCAGCATTCGGAGATGATAACCCGTTAAAGAATTCTGCTTCTTATGAGGTAACGTTGAAGGATGTATCCAAACAGGCTGAGTTTGTAGCATTTGCAAAAGATTTAGACGGAGTGCGAAATGTCAGAAGTTCTGAGGTTACAGCTGACAGTATCTCGACGTTGTCCTCATTGGTAGGATATGCTTCTATCGGAATTGTGGTAATCCTGATGTTGGTATCCATCTTCCTGATTAGCAATACGATTACCATTGGCATTACAGTTCGTAAGGAAGAAATTGCAATTATGAAATTGATTGGTGCAACGAACTTCTTTGTACGTGCGCCGTTCATAATAGAAGGTATTATTATCGGAGCAGTCGGTTCTGTTATTCCACTTTATCTGTTATATGTTATGTATCAGAAGATTCTGGAATATGTGGCAGGACGATTTGCAGTACTTACATCTGTATTCGCATTTGTAAGTAAGGAAGAATTGTTTAAAACAATGATTCCTGTTGGGCTTATTTTAGGTATAGGTGTAGGTTTATTTGGTAGTTTGATCACTACTAGAAAACATTTGAAAGTATAAGAGGAGGTTTTTATTTTGAAGAAAATTCAGATACCGTTAATGAAAAAATTCAAAAAGACAGCAGTTGTTGTTGTATGTGCGGTTGCACTTGCGGCAATGCCGCCTGTATCTCAGGTTTCGGCAACGAGTATTCAGGATGCACAGGACAGCAAGAATGAAGCGGAAGGGAATAAAAAAGAAGCTCAGGGCGTGTTGGATGGCCTTGAAGAGAAGCAGAATAAGTTGATCAGTGATGTAGAAGCACTGGATAAGCAGGTTTCAGATATTCAGACGCAGATCACTGCAAAGGAAGAAGAAGAAGATAAATTAAATACAGAGATTGATGAGACAAAGAAGAATCTTGCAGCAGCGCAGGTTGAGGAAGACAATCAGTATGCAGCAATGATGAAGCGTATTCAGTATCTCTATGAAAATGGAGAGGTAGAGTACATAGATACATTGATGTCATCCGCATCTTTTACGGATATGTTAAATAAGTCAGAATATGTAGAGCAGATCTCAAGCTATGACCAGAAGCAGTTAAATGCACTGGTCGATACAAGACAGAAGATCCAAGAATATGAGACAACTCTCGAGACAGATTTGAAAGAGGTTGAATCTGTTAAAGCAGATCTGGAAACACAGAAATCAAATCTGGATGTAGCAATCAATGAGAAGAATCAGAAGATTGCTGAATATTCACAGGATATCGATGCACAGAAATCTTTGGTTGAGAAATATCAGAAAGAAATGGATGCAGCAGATGCCCAGATTGCGGAGATTCAGAGAAAACTTGCAGAACAGCAGGCTGCACAGCAGCAGAGCAGTGGCGGAAGCGGAAGTAGTACACCACAGTATTATACACCGAGCGGTGGATCATTTATGTGGCCGGCTACACAGGGAAGCAGAATCAGCTCGTATTTTGGACCGAGAACATCACCTACCGCAGGTGCAAGTTCTAACCATAAGGGAATCGATATTCCATGTCCAACCGGAAGTGATGTTGTTGCATCAGCGGCCGGTACGGTTGTTATCTCGCAGTACAGTTCATCCGCAGGATATTACATTATGATTGATCATGGAAATGGTATCTCTACTGTATATATGCACAATTCCCAGCTGGTAGTCGGTGTGGGTCAGACAGTAGAACAGGGGCAGGTAATTGCAAAGGCAGGAAGTACCGGATATAGTACAGGTTCACATTGCCATTTTGGTGTAATGGTAAACGGAACTTATGTAAATCCACTTGATTACCTGTAAAACAAGATGAAGACCGAAACCGCAGAAATGTGATGAAGGTCAGAATTGTGGGATTTTATAGAATTACACATAGGATATAACAACAGACAGATCGGGTGAAAACTGGATTTGTCTGTTGTCGTTTATAAAAGAAAATTTACAGAATACCTATAAGATTATACATAATTTATGATCTGACATATGGATAAATGTATATTTTCAAGTTTATGAAAGGACGCTGATGCGAAAAATGCATCACTGGAGGTAACATGAGACATAATTTTAAGAGATGGATTCTCGGTGCGGCGGTTATAGCCGGATGCGCCGGAATGATGGGTTGTTCTTTTACCAAGGATAATTCAAAGAGTGGTGATCTGAATTCAGATGCCGGAAAGCGACATAATAATCTGGATTATGATGGTTCAGTCGTAGACGAAAACACGTTGGAGAAGCTTGCGAGTCTGGAAACGATTATCGATAAGTCCTATTATTTTGACACCTCAGACGAGGATATGCAGAATGGTCTGTATGCCGGGCTGATCGAGGCATTGGATGATCCATATGCAAAATATTATACACCAGAGGAATTTGCAAAACTGCAGGAAGACAGTTCTGGAGAATATGCGGGTATCGGTGTTGTTGTGCGGCAGGATGAAGATACCGGATATGCGATCGCAGTCAGCATTACAGAAGATTCCCCAGCTTCCGAAGCAGACATCAAACCTGACGATCTGATCTGTAAGATTGATGATTATGAGATTCAGGAATCCGACGATCTGGATTATCTGGTTACAAAGATACGTGGAGAAGAAGGTACGGATGTTACCCTTGAAATCTATAGACCAAGTGAGAGAAAGTATCATACAGTAACCATTACCAGAAGAAAACTGGAGAACAGTACCGTTTCCTACTTTATGGCAGATGCAGATAAGAAGATTGGTTACGTCCGTGTAACACAGTTTGTAGCAAATACAAATGATTTATTCAGGGATGCTGTAGAAGATCTGAAGTCTCAGGGCATGACAGCACTGATGATCGACCTTCGTTCAGATCCGGGTGGAATGTTAACTACAGTTGTCGATATGTGCGATTATCTGCTCCCTGCCGGAAAAATCGTATATCAGGAAGATAAGAATGGAAATGTCTTATCAACTTATGAATCTACGGACGATGAGCAGCTTGATCTTCCGATGGTAGTGCTTGTAAATGGGGAGAGCGCAAGTGCATCTGAGATCATGACAGCAGCATTAAAGGAATATGGTGTTGCGACGATCATTGGCGAGAACACATATGGAAAGGGAATCGTACAGTCGGTTATTCCGCTTTCTGATGGCTCAGCAATAAAGCTTACAACTGCCAAATATTTCACACCAAATGGAAATGACATTCATAAGAAGGGCGTAGCTCCGGATATCGAAGTGAAATTACCGGAAGATTATACGGCAGATGATTTCCAAGGAGAGAAGGATACACAGTACCAGAAAGGTCTGGAAGTATTGCGCGGGAAGGTAAAATAGAGCAGGATTAGGTGTAGAAAATAGAGTAATTACATGGTATAATATGCGTAAGCATTGAGCCGTGCCAAAATAAACTCTGATGATTCGGCTGCTTGCAGACGAAAGCATTAGAGTTTATTTTGATAGGGCGAAAGCCCGACAACGAGAAAATACGAAGTATTTGCGAGTGCGCATGGCGAAAAGGAAAACCCGTGCGAGAGAGGAAATACGAAGTATTTGCGAGTGTGCACGGCGAAAAGGAAAACCCGTGCGAGAGAGGAAATACGAAGTATTTGCGAGTGCGCACGGCGAAAAGGAAAACCCGTGCGAGAGAGGAAATACGAAGTATTTGCGAGTGCGCACGGTTAAGAAAAATAAAGGAGAAACTTTCATGAATAAGGAATTGATTATCGTACTGGACTTTGGTGGTCAGTACAATCAGCTTATTGCACGAAGGGTCAGAGAATGTAATGTCTATGCAGAAGTACATCCGTACACTATGAGCATTGACGAGATCAAGAAGATGAACCCGAAAGGCATTATTTTCACCGGTGGACCGAATAGTGTATACAAAGCTGATTCACCAAGTTACAGCGAGGAAATTTTTGAACTGGGTATTCCAATCCTTGGAATCTGTTATGGTTCACAGTTGATGGCACATGTGCTCGGCGGTAAGGTAGCAACTGCTCCGGTCAGTGAATATGGCAGAACTGAGGTAACAGTGGATAAGAATTCCATTTTGTTTAAAGATGTAAATAAATCAACAATCTGCTGGATGAGTCATACCGACTATATCGCAGAAGCGCCGGAAGGATTTGTATCAACTGCAACGACTCCAAACTGTCCATTTGCGGCAATGGAAAATGCAGAGAAGAACTTGTATGCAACACAGTTCCATCCAGAGGTTATGCATACAGAAGAAGGAATGAAGATGCTTCGTGCATTTGTCATGGATGTATGTAAATGCTCCGGTGACTGGAAGATGGATTCTTTCGTTGAAGATACGATCAAGAGTCTGCGTGAGAAGATTGGAAATGGCAAGGTGCTCTGTGCATTATCCGGTGGTGTAGATTCATCGGTTGCAGCCGTTCTGTTATCCAAGGCAGTCGGTAAGCAGCTTACTTGTGTATTTGTCGATCAGGGACTTCTTCGTAAGAACGAGGGTGATGAAGTCGAAGCAGTATTTGGTCCGGATGGTCCATATGATCTGAACTTCATCCGTGTAAATGCACAGGATCGTTTCTACCAGAAACTTGCAGGAGTTGTTGAACCGGAAGCAAAACGTAAGATCATCGGTGAAGAATTTATTCGTGTATTTGAGGAAGAAGCAAAGAAGATCGGCGCTGTCGACTTCTTGGTACAGGGAACAATTTACCCTGATGTGATCGAATCCGGTCTCGGAAAATCTGCAACGATCAAGAGTCACCACAACGTAGGCGGACTTCCGGATTATGTTGATTTCAAAGAAATTGTTGAACCGCTTCGTCTCCTGTTCAAGGACGAGGTTCGTAAAGCGGGTCGTGAGCTTGGTATCCCAGAGTATCTGGTAAGCCGTCAGCCATTCCCGGGTCCGGGTCTTGGAATCCGTATCGTTGGGGAAGTAACGGCTGAGAAGATTAAGATTGTTCAGGATGCTGACTATATCTATCGTGAGGAGATTGCAAAAGCCGGTCTTGATAAAGGACTTGGACAATATTTTGCAGCGCTTACCAACATGCGTTCGGTTGGTGTTATGGGTGATGAACGTACCTACGACTATGCAGTTGCACTTCGTGCCGTATGCACCAGTGATTTCATGACTGCTGACTGCGCGGATATTCCGTTTGAAGTATTGCAGAGAGTAATGACAAGAATTATTAATGAAGTGAAGGGTGTCAATCGAGTAATGTATGATCTGACGAGTAAGCCACCTGGAACGATTGAGTTTGAGTAAAAAAATGGAGCTCGGAAATCCAGTATTTATACGGGTTCCCGGGCTCTTGCTATGTGGTTTGAGTACAGATTGAGTACAAAATTGCTTAGGAGTATGAGTGATGTATTGTTTAAGAATTCTGTGGAATTCCAATATATTCTGCAATTTCATCGACTGTAGGATGAAGAACAGTATTTGTTAATTCTAATTTCTTAACAGAAAGTCCTTTGAAAAGTTCCTGATTTTTATATTTGCAGAGAATCAAATAGTCTTCTTTGGTAATATCAGTTTCACCATGCATAGAGTGATTTCTGAATGGATAAAGGTCATCCAATGCTTCGTGTAATTTATAAGGGAGATAATCAATATCGATTCCCCTTTTACGTACTCTATTTTTCATATCATACCAATTTAAGTGTTGATCTGGATTAGGGTTGAATCCAGAGAGTACAATGATTTCATTTACTTCCCGTTCAATAATGGAAAGATATTGCTTCATTAAAATACTTGGTGCAATAGTAAAGCGTTCATCTTTTAAGTAATATTCTTCTTCAATAACATCTGCGGAGACTAAATCTAAAATAGAAGCATTTGTTAATCCGCAATATTGTGTTTTGTACAGCATATACAAATCATTAATTCTGTTGATACTATGCCAGTCTACATAAACAAAATTACTATTATCAGTGTTTGGGGTTAAAGAAATATTTTGTACAGTATCATATATGTCAACTGTGATATCTATTGTTGAAATATCTTTTTCGATTCCTTTTGAAACAATACAGTAAGCGGTAATCAAAAAAGCATTCATCGCTGAATAACAACATTTCACAAAATCACTTTTCATTAAGTATTCATTGTAATTACTCATCATTAATTCATGAAGTAATTTTCGCTCATAAGTCGTTAGTTGAGGTAATGATAATGCTCTTTGAGTTATAGATAATGAAGGGGACATATATTTTAAAAAGGTTTGATATTCTTCAATACCATTGGTAGCACTTATTAAGTTTTTAGTATGTTGTATGATCATTTTATCGTTTTTGGGCGTGAAAGATAAAAGTCCGATTAATTGTTCTAAATTACAAAGTATAAATGCACGTTCACCGTTAAAAGGATTAGTTTTTCCGATTACCTGTGAAGAGGATATTCTATATATGTCCTCGGTATATGTTGATATTTCATCTTCGCTTATTGTTATAATATCTTTTGCTATATTCATTTGCATCTCTCCTACAGTAAATTATTTATGCAAGTAATACTTGGCTTTTCTGTAATTCTAGTTCCACTTTTTCTTTCGTCTCTGCTATTTCATCTATAGCTGCCTGTGTAGCTTCATTTGGATTATCTCCAGCGGATTTCAAAGCACTCTGGTAGAGGTAATTCATCTTTTCCCATTTCAACAAGTCATTAAACACCTTATAACTTCTGATATTCAACAATGCATCCTGCAAAGACAGCGTATGTGCCTTCCCTCTGGTGGTGTATCCGATTTCGAGATAAGAAGAGAGAACCGGATTCAGATGGATGGATACAGTATTATCTTTTAACATCTTGTCTTCTCCACGCTCTCCGCTGATCTGGAGGATGCCGGAATTACAAAGCACCATAAGTACGCCCATCAGATCACCAACTGTTTCCAGACGAAGTCCGGCGGTATCACTGCCATTCAAAGCATTATAACTGACACCGAGTGCAGCTGCAATTTTCTCTAACTGAGGAGGTTGTGGCTGCATTTTATTTGTTTCGTATTTTCGGATAGAAACCGGATGGATGCCGGTCAGCTCAGCCAGTTTATCTTGCGTAATGCCAATTTGCTTTCGGCAGTATTTGATTTTTTCTCCTATGGTCATTTTCATCGTCCTCCATGTATCGAGATGGCTACATTATACCATGTTTAAAAAATTTTTTCTACTGGCATTTCAAAATACTTGACAATAGCGAAGTCGCTACATATAATGAGATTATAAAAGTAGCGATAACGCTACACATAGAAAAGGAGGATGCATATATGGCAGAAAACAAAAAGATTTATATTACTGCAAATGAACTCGCAGAAATGCTGGGTGTTTCTGTAGGTCATGCTTACAAGCTGATCCGTAAGCTGAATCAGGAACTGGAAAAAGAAGGATTTCTGGTGATTGCGGGCAAAGTTCCCAGACGCTATTTTGAAAAACGCTGGTATGGTTTCAGTGTGTGGGAGGTGGTCGAATGAAAGCGGAAAAAGACAAGAAAACAGGAAAATGGTTGATTCAGTATCGTTATACGGATTGGCAAGGAAAACGTCGGAAATCTACCAAAAGAGGTTTTGCGACCAAAAGAGAGGCGGAGGAATGGCTTCGAAATTTCCTTATTACGCAAAAAGCGGATTTTGATATGAAGTTTGCGGATTTTTGGAAGATGTATTGTGCAGATATGGAAACTCGCCTGCGGGAGCATACCATGAGAACGAAAAAGTATATTGTGGAGCTGAAAATTCTCCCGTATTTTGGGAATAAGCGGGTAAATGATATTACTGCAGCTGACATCCGGCAATGGCAGAATGAGTTGATTAAAATGGGGTATTCACCCACTTATCTGAAAACAATCAATAATCAGTTGAGTGCAATTTTTAATTATGCGGTTCGATATTATGATTTGAAAAGTAATCCCTGTGCAAAAGCCGGAAGCATGGGTAAGAGTAAGGCAGAAGAAATGGATTTCTGGACAGGAGAGGAGTTTAGGAGGTTTACCGACAGTGTTATGAACAAAAGGCTTTCTTATATGGCATTTATGACTTTGTACTGGACGGGAATGCGTTTGGGAGAACTTTTGGCTCTGAATCCGAAAGATGTGGATTTGGAAAAGAGAACAATTGCTATCACAAAATCATATCAACGTCTTGGTAAGAAAGATGTGATCACTCCACCAAAGACATCGAAAAGCAAGAGAGTGATTACCATTCCAGAGTTTCTTGCTGCAGATATCAAAGATTATATGGACAGCTTATATGATTTGCAGGAGGACGACAGGTTGTTCCCTATTACGAAATGTTATCTGGAGCATGAAATGCAGCGAGGAATTAAAGAAAGTGGCGTAAAGCGGATAAGAGTACACGATTTGAGGCATTCCCATGCAAGTATGCTGATTGAACTGGGATTTTCACCGCTGGAGATTGCAAATCGGCTCGGGCATGAAAAGGTGGAAACTACGCTGAATACCTACGCACATCTTTATCCAAACAAGCAGACAAAACTGGCTGAACGGCTGGACAGTGAATATAGGGAGGATTTGTAATGAGTGGATTAGATAAAGATAGAAAACGCAATCAGACAGTTTGTTTTCGGATGACACCTGAGGAACGCAGAGAATTAGAAGCGCGCATTAAAGTGAGTGGACTGCCGAAAGGAAAATATTTCATTCAGTCTGTACTACATCAGGAAGTAAAGATTGCGGTTGGTAAATATCAAAGTGATCGGTTAAGCCTTGAAATAAGGCGGTTGTGGGAACGTCTGGAACATCTGGAAACAGAGGATTTCTATGAGGTGCTGGCAGATTGCCGGGCATTAATGCAACAGGTAATTGAAATCACTGGTGATGATTGTTCAGTAACATGGAAAGCAAGTGATTTTAAAACAGAGACATTGGAAGATGAAAAGTAAAAGCCTTTAAGTGTCGGCAAACACCTAAAGGCGGAGACTTGGTAGAAAATCCAAATCAAATACTAAGGTTATTCTACCAAAGTCTCCACTTTCTTTCAACAGAAAATGGAGGTAATTTTGGATAACAGAAGAGATGAACCGAATTTAAAACTGATAAATATGGAACAGGTAGAGGTAGAAAAAATAGATTGGCTGCTTTATCCCTTTATTCCCTTTGGGAAAGTTACGATCGTGCAGGGAGATCCCGGTGAGGGCAAGACCACAATGGTACTGCAGATTATTGCAAAGCTGACAAAAGGCGAGGCAGTATTACCATCGGGCAGTGATGAACCAGCCTTGGAGGCAAAAACAGTGGATCTGGAGCCGGTAAATGTAATTTATCAGACTGCAGAGGATGGATTGGGCGATACCATTAAGCCCCGACTTCTTTCAGCAGGTGCAGACTGTTCCAGAGTGATGGTAATTGATGATAACGATCAGGCGTTGACTATGATGGATGCTAGATTAGAAGAAGCTATTATAAAGACAAAAGCACGCCTTGTAGTTTTAGACCCGATACAGGGTTTTCTGGGGGCTGCTGTAGATATGCACAGGGCAAATGAAATTCGCCCCTTGATGAAGCGTGTAGCGGTGCTTGCTGAGAAATATCATTGTGCGATTATTTTGATTGGTCATATGAACAAAAACAGTAATGGGAAATCGTCATACCGTGGACTTGGTTCTATTGATTTTCAAGCAGCAGCCAGAAGCGTACTGATTGTCGGAAGGATCAAGGATGAACCTGAAATTCGTGTGGTGTGTCATGTAAAAAGTTCCCTTGCACCGGAAGGAAAATCTATTGCATTTCGTTTGGATAAAGATACTGGATTTGAATGGATTGGGGAATATGACATCAGTGCAGATGATTTGTTAAGCGGAGACAACCGGGGGCAGAAAATTCACGAAGCAAAGGAATTTTTAAAGGAAATTTTGGTATCCGGTTCTGTAGCCCAGACAAAGGTGGCAGAAGAAGCAGAAAGTCGGGGGATTAAAAAGAAAACACTATGGAATGCGAAGAAGGAACTGGAAATTGAGTCTGTGAAGATTGGTAATCAGTGGTTCTGGATGTTGCCTGAATAGTATTGGGAAGATGGCAAGATTACCATCTCTTTAAGAACAGGGAATCTTGCTATCTTGAAAGGAGCTATGAATGAAAAATGTACAAGTACCGCAGCAATTATTTATGAAACTGCTCCGATATCATCTGCTTGATGATGATAGTTGTGCCGATGATGTGAAAAAAGGATTGGAGCAGAAAATGAACACTATGGTGGAACGTGAATTATATACGAAATCAAAAACCGCTCCAACAGAGGAAGAACGGGAAAAAGCTCGCCAGGAGTATCTGGACAGGCGGGGAATACAGGCCGACTTTCGATGGTAATTCTTCTTTGAATGCCATATGACAGGGGCGTGGCACGCTCCTGTATAAATTGCATACAAGGAAAAGTTGCAGATGTGAGGATGGAAGTTTTTGTAAGACATTTGAAAGGGAGCCCTGCTTCAGGGCATCCTTGGTAGGGATTTTGAATGTATCTGGAAAGGAGACTGGACAATGAGAGAGGGAAGACTTGGTTATAACAGCAGTAACGGAAGATACGGCATCTTGTCATCGGACTTATGGCTTGATACAGGATTACACTGTGGGGAATGCCTGCAGGTTTTAATGGATGGGAAATGGATACAGACAAGAATGGAAATGGATGCTGCCCAGAACTGGTATCTGGTGGGCACACCGTATCGTGGTGATCTGGAATATATTCGTGCAAGGATATAACCGGGCACAGACATACCGACCGAAGGGAGGAAAAGCTCCCGGCAGGGCGCAAGGGTACTTTTGATGGACGGTACGGCTGTCGAAAGTGCTTTTGCGTTACTTTTGACAAAAGTAACAAAACCGCCCTAACGGGCATGAATACAATTTATGTGCCGTATCCGGCACTATTTAGAGAATGTGAGGTGAAAAAATAGGATGATGAAAAGAACGATTAGCGGTATGGCAGGAGCAGGTTCTCTTGCTCATAACAGAAGGGATTTTATTGCAGAAAATGTTAATCCAAACAGAGTATATCTGAACATCTGTTACCGGGATGAAAACCTGAAGGATGTTTACAAAGAGTTGTTTGATGAATCGGTAGAGCGATATAATGTCGGGAAAAGAAATGACCGGAAGATTACGAATTATTATGATAAGATCCAGCATGGAAAGCAGGAGAAGCTGTTCCATGAAGTAATTTTCCAGATTGGGAATAATAAAGATATGGCTGCCGGTACACCAGAGGGAGATCTTGCGGTGAAAGTATTGAATGAATATATGCAGGATTTTCAGAAACGAAATCCAACACTCCGAGTATTTTGCTGTTATCTGCATCAGGACGAAGCTACCCCACATCTACATATTGATTTTGTACCTTATGTGACCGGGTGGAAGGGAAAAGGAATGGATACAAGAGTTTCGTTGAAACAGGCACTGAAAAGTCTTGGGTTTCAAGGTGGTGCCAAGCATGATACAGAATTGAATCAATGGATTAATCATGAAAAAGAAGTTCTGGCAGAGATTATGGAGCGGTATGAAATCGAGTGGGAGCAGAAAGGAACTCATGAAGAACATCTGGATGTGTATAATTTTAAGAAGAAGGAACGTGCAAAAGAAGTAAAGGAGCTGGAGCAGAAAATAGAAAATATGACAGCAGAGGTAGAAGCAACAGAATCAGATATAAAGGTGCTTAATCAGGAAAAAGCTGATGCAGAAAAAGCCAGGGATCAAGTCAGGAAAAGCAAAGAACAGGTGGAAAAAGAACTCAAGTATATGGAGAAACAACGGAATCAGTTGCAGCCAATCATAAATAGTATTGATAAGGAATTAAAGAATTACGAGCAAATTAAATTAGTGTTACCGGAAGCCGGGGCACTGGAACTGGCGTCTACATATCGCAATAAAAAGATTAAACCATTGTTCGCTAAGATGAAGAATTATATTGCAGGGTTAGCTGCGAAGGTGATAGAACTTTCTAGAGAAGCAGAAAAATGGAGAGATAAATATCAACAGTTGAAGAAAGATTATGATGATCTGGAAAAGGAAGCTGATAAGGTAGCGGATCTGAGCAATCAGTTGTGTGATGATGTAGATAAGCTGGAAGTAATATCAGATAAATATAACAGAGCGCTGCGGATATTTGGCAGGGATACTATAGAGTCGGCAATCTGGCATGATATTCAGAGGGAAAAAGCATTAGAAGAACAGAAACGAAAAGAGCAGGTGCCTAGAAAATTGAGTGACAGGCTGCAATGGGGCAGAGAAAGAAGCCAGGAGTACAATATGCAGCAGAAGAAAAATAGAACGAAACACAGAGGAATGGAGTTGTGAGAATATGAAAAAACATATATAGGATGCGAACAATGTGTAAGTTTGCTACATTTGTAAGCACAGAGAGCAGTCGGAAGGCTGTTCTTTTTGCTAATATAAGAATGGTGTTTGGAGTATGAGTGTGATAAAATGAAAAAAGAGAAATCGGGAGTTGACGATTAAAATGTCAAAGCAGAGGATAAAAAGGGGTGTTATTATTGAAAAATGATATTAGAATAGATTCCACATTTTCTACACCAGCTGAAAAGTCATTAAAATCATTGGCTGAATCGTTAGAATCATATAAGAAAATATCTAGTTCTTTAACGTCAAGTATGAATGAAATAATGAAAACATACTCAGCTTATTCGCAGACCGGAATTGCAGAATCATTGCGAAAAACAATGGATTCATATGCAAAAATAAATATGTCCTATTTAACAAGCGGAATGTTTTCAGATTCAATGAGAAATACTATTGAATCGTTTGCGCAGTCTTTTAAAGTATATGAGCAGATTAATATTTCAGAATCAGCAAAAACAATAGCAGAATCAATGAATGCAATTTCAAAAAGTTTTGCATCAGAACAGTTGAGACAGTTACAACAGATAGATTTTTCTGCTATGTTTGCTGATATAGTTCCCAAAGCAACTTCTTTACCGGATATTGTTGGGACAGCATATTCTTTGGTTCAAGATGAATTGGAAGAGGAAAGTGACGAAAACGATTCATTTACAGAAGCAGAGGTCCAAGAAGCACTAACTGAGCAAGCTACTAATCCGAAAGGTTTCCAAGCTAGGTTTGCTGGATGGACTGAAAAGAAAAAAGTACAATTCTTTATTATTTGGCAATTAATATGCTTTATTTATGGAAATTTCTTTCAACCATATTTTCAGGAAAAAGTTGGTATGCCAGTAACAGCATATGTTGTTAGTAATGTAAAAGAACTTCCAGAAAAAGGAGCAAAGATAATTGGACAGATTCATGAGAATATTGAAGCAATAATCATTGAAAATACCAATTATTATTACAAGGTTACTTTTACAAATGAAAATGGTGAGACTAAGGAAGGTTATGTTGCAAAGCGTAATCTAAAAATTGTCGAAGAGAAAACGGAAGAAGACACTACAGAAGAAATACACTCTATGTCCGAATGACAAAGGAATCACAATCATTTGAATATATAGATGCAATGAAGAAAACTGGGAAAAAGGTGTTGAATATGAAGAGTTTCTATGGACAAGGAGTGGTTCAAAACTGTGGTGCGATTATATTTAAGGCAGAATACGAAGAAAGAGAATCTGGCATATAAGGAGAAAAAAGTCTTTGGAAGAAGTATAAGTGAAAAGACAACTTCTAGTTTTTAGAGCTGGAGAAATCGTTAAGGAAAGAATCGAAGGTGGTGCAAACGAAAAAGCAGTATTGAGATTTTTCATTAACTGCCCTTTCGTTTGCATCAATTTCGATTTTTTCTGGTTGAACAAAGCGCGTCAACTCTATATGGACTTTTAATTCTGACACTCTATTTATAATAGGATAGCGTGTACACATAGAAACACATAAAATTTATAATTCAGTCCTGTATTATGACACCAGAAATAAGCCTCCCTAAGGAAGCTAAAAAAATATACAGTTATGATACGTTAACAGAGCATATGTGGTTTTGGTTTTATAAAATATTGTTCTGTAGGCAGAGGAATAATCTTACCACCACAGGAAGAGCACTTGCATATATCTTTATTATAAA
>ERZ860508.221-NODE-221-length-50621-cov-6.673021_pt1 | contig 50621 bp, 49 predicted proteins | sample MGYA00509976_ERZ860508 | MGnify/ENA primary metagenome ERZ860508 (study PRJEB30046, sample SAMN00715242) | human gut metagenome | study: EMG produced TPA metagenomics assembly of the A metagenome-wide association study of gut microbiota in type 2...
AGTAATTTTATCTTACATCAGTTTGGAGGTTTACACAAACTTTGGGATACTCCCCAACAAACAGAAAAAAGTAGCAACTGCCGCATAGAATTTCATAATAGCATTCTTATGGGGTAAGGGGAATTATACCCTTTTTTATGTAATATAACTACTATTACACCCATAAACAAAAGGACGCATGAAAAAACTCTCGTTTTTTCACACGTCCTCTAAATATATTTGTTACCACTATAGTTTACCTTGTATAATTGCCATTTCCGCAATCTATAATCCATCCTTCTTCTATACATTTACTCAATGCATCTTCAAAGTTTATTTCATGTACACATTCCTCTTCAAATAATCTTTTAACTTCTTCAATAGTATAGGTTTCTCCTCCATCAGGAAACATTCTTTCCATCACACTGCATAATATTCTTCTTTCTGTATCCTTGTAATCGTTTTCTCTCATATCGTCCTCCTCAATATCTACAACAAGCATTCGGTGATCACTTATATGCCAATCCTTTTCAAATTCTTCATCTGATTCAGGAATCATACTCATCGTATATTTATATCTTTCCAATAGCCCCGGTGTTACCAGTGCATAATCCAAACGAGTTTTTGTTTCCTCTTCTTTATTTTTTTTATTTTTGTAAGTGATAGCATTGTCTTTACCGCCTTGTTCTAACCAAAGATCTCGCATATCTACATCTGATTTAAACAGTGGAACAAAACTCTCGTATTGATGAGTTCCTCTTTGATATACGTTTAAATCACCAATAAACATTACCTTTTCATCTTTTTTATCTTTCAAATATTCTCTAATTTTCTCCCACAGTTTTTCTACGTCCTTTGCACGTTTTTTATTGTTGTCACTGTATCTACCATCATCTTTAGGATTTAATGGCATGTGTGCATCAATTATATAGAAATCTTCATATTTAAATATAAATATTCTACCATCAAAATCAAACTGTGACTTCACTTCCTCATACGCATTATTATCACGGCAAAAAGCAGCTGTACATAATGGTCTTGGTCTTTTATCTGTAATATAATTACATTTTAAAGCATAGTTTCTTTTTCTCATTTCTTCTTCAAATTTTTTTGCTGCTTCTGAATTTATATAATACTCTTGAAAAAGAATGATATCTGCATCAACTTCGTCTATTTTTTTAAGAATTGATTTGTAAATTGATCTACCGCTAATTGCACAGTCCCATCTGCTTAAGGCATCTTTTTTACATTCCTTTGTTAAATTCCCGCCATAATCTTTTCTTGCAAGATTTTTCTTCATTTCTTCAAATGATTCACCATCACCACCAAAACTATTGATATTCAGACTAACTATCTTCATCTCTCATCCTCCTCATACTTTTCCAATGCTTTTTTCAATGTTTCTTTAATCTTATTTCTATAGGATTTCTCGCCTTTTTTCTCTCTGTCAAGAACTTCTACACATCCGCTATATTGCAATACCCAAAAAGTAAAACTATTGAGATTTACTTTGAGTTCTATATCATAATACTTGTTTTCATCCGCATCGTATCCCACAACCTTAAAGCGATCTGAGAACCAATCCACAACCTGTGTGAATTGATCTGCATCTATACGTATTCTTACTCTCTCGACCTTACCTGTGAACATATACGGATTTTCCATTCTATATTCAAATAGATCATTTAATTCTAAAAGTCCGACCTCCTCTTTTGTAACAGCTTTCGCTCGATTAATTGTAACGTCTGTCATCAAATCAATTCGATACAGCTTATATTTCAAGTCTGTACGTCTTTCCGTTTCCAGATCAGCTCCCAACATATAGTAGCGTCCATTAGAAAATATAATATCAAATGGTGAACAAATCCTGTGTACATCCTCTTTATACTTCTCCGGTGTCTCTGGCAGCACCTTTCCATATCTTCCATATGGTACCAGCCTTACCTTCTGATTTCCATAATCATACACGCACAGATTAAATTTTATCTTTTTCCCCTGCTTAATCGCCTGTCTGATTAACCAGACTTGCTGTAAGACGCGACTTTCTATATAACCGACTTTTTCATCTATATCATCATCTCCAACAAAATACGGCTGATTCCCCATACGGTGACGATAATTCGTCAAATCAGAAAATCTCTTGCCAACCAAAAATGTAATCCTATTTGCAAGATTATCTGCCTCTTTCTTAGTTAAAATTTTGCTATTAAGTACTGAATCCATCAGAAACATCCATTCAGTCTCAGATAGTGTTTCCATCATCCAGTATCCGATTGTCCTTCCTTCCTGACCTTTTTTAATAAATATAATTTCTCGCTCAGTCACTTGACATTCTCTTATAATTTCGTCGCATTCTTCTTCCGTTTCATAGACTCTTGCACCCATTCTATCCAAAAAACCCTCAATTGCCTTGTGCTCTATTTTAGATTTATCTTTTTCCTTTACATATCCCATCGCTTTTACATGTTTGATAATCTCTGTTTTTCCTATTGGCTTTTCTCTGCTTGCATATTCTCTCAAAATCTCACGAATAATATCATCATTACTATGTTCTCCAAATTCTTTTTCTGGTCGTGGCATAAAACCGTTCCTTTCTATTTTTTATTGTGCTATAAAGATATACATCTTAATCTTGCCTAATTTTATATATTGCTGCATGCCTTGATCTTGTTCTACATATTTCCCCATTTGCATTTCTGCAATACTCCACATCTTTACGTTCTTTAAAATATTTAGCAATCCCTCTTCCTACTGCACTCCGAACAGCCGGTGTTCCAATGCTTCGAAAACTTTCAAAATCAAGTAAGGTAAATGTACCTCCCACTTTTTTTACTTTTTCGTCATCCTTAATGAATTGATCTATCTCTTCAATTAAATTGTGCAATGCTTTCTGATAATCTTCCTTATCTTCTCTTATTCCAAAATGATCTTTTAATATTTGATCAGCAAGCTCGCATGGTTTCATCTGTTTATCCAAAGCTTCTTTGCATAATCTTTCACTTAACATCGGAGACATATATATCTGTAATCTCATAGCTATAACTCCTATCTTAATCACTCTACTAAATATTATAGTAGAGTGCCCATACATTGTCAATAAGAATTCGCTTTCCTTGCCAGATATCCCCTCTATAGGCTATCGTCTGATTTTGTTCATTATTTTTTCTCCATAGTTTCTTGTATCTGCATAAATCGCATTTACAAGTACAAAATTCTTTTCATAATCCGGTACAACGCCTATCTTCTATTCTACTTTGATAATCAATGGTATCAGCGATTAATCGGTATCCCCTGCAGATATAAAAACCTCTGCCAAACTGTCTGTTTTTATCTGATAGAAGTTCTGTGCTGTTGCTCCAGCTCTTATCAGTTCATCTGCAATTATCTGTGCCTTTCTATCCTCATATGACCTACTGTCTTCCTCACTAATGGCACTTGCCATTTCGTAGAGTTCATCGAAACGTCCATGATACCCAATGTCCCTTGTATACTGCTCTAGCAGTTCGAATACCTGCATGGTATCACATAGCTCAGTGCAGAGTAAATGTGACTGGGTAGAGACAGGTAAAGATTTGAAATTGAAAAAGCTTGCTGGCAGTTGCGGTGTTGCTTGTAGTTTGGGCTTCGTTTCTATCTGCGGCACTGGCTGTGGCTCTTCATGTGAATCTGCCTGTAGTTCTGCTGATACTTCAGTCAGATTATTTGATGCCGGATTCTGCACTTTATTTACTTCAGCATTTGCCACGTTATCGGAGATTGGAGTTTGCTCCTTATTCTTTCCTTGTCCAATAATATCATCATCTATATCATCCTGTTGTAATGTTACAGGCTTAAATTCCTGCACTAATAATTCACTCTCTGACTCATAATTCTTCGAATACTTCTCTCTCTCATACTCATCATATGACGGAAGCATTCTCTCAAAGTATTCCAGCGGTTTTTGTTCCTGCTTTATCTTCATCTGTTCACTCATCCAGGTAAGATACTCACCTGCATATTCTTTCGATGATGGCAGTACTACAGCTTCATAGAACTTATCATTTGCATCCAGATGCCACCTGCTGTATGCAAGCAGCTTCCTTGCTTTCTTTTCTTTTTCCTGCTCTATGTGTCTTATTTCTGCCTCAAGCCTACGTTTTCGCTCCTGTTCTGCTTCCATCTCTTTCCGTTCTTTTTCCCTGCGAGCTTCCTCATCGGCATAGAGCTTAGCAAGTAATTCATCTATCCTTTTCTTGTATTCTGCATCCTTCCGCTCCTTCTCCCATGGAGATTCCGGTATAGCAGGGTGTAACGGATCTGTCTCCCTATCCTTGTTGGTTTCTGGTTCAAATTCCAATCGAAGATAGGACTGATACATGGATTCTGTTATAATGCTGTCCTCAAGCTTTAACTCATGGTTAAGCTTTTTCTTCCTGTTCTTTAATACCTCAATCCTTTCTGTATTTTCCTGTCGGATTATCTCTGCTCCGTCCTCTGTAAGTTTTCCCAGCTTTCTATTTTCGGCATAAATCATTTTCTGCTCAGTACTGATATCTGCTATTTTTTCTTCTATTTGCTCATGTCGTTCAAGCATTTCATCCGCTGATTCTGTTTTGTGATTTACCAGATAAAGATACTGCTCCTACAGTTCATTCATTCGTTTCAGGTCATGATAACGGCGGGCTGCCTTTGACTGGAAACGGTACACTTCCATGTGACGCAAGTACACTATTTTTACATAGAAGCTGTGCTGGTATTCGCTTGTCCAATGCTTATAGGACTTATAATCATCATTTGTTATCAGTTTTACTGTAGTATCTTTTCCCTGTATTGCCGCAAGCGTTTCCTCTATCTGTTCCACCGAAAGGCTCTCATCAAGCGCATCTAATCTTCGAAATTTCTTCATTCCTCCAGCTTTAATTGCAAGGTGTTTTCCTTGTTTTACCTCGTAGCCCATCTCTTTTAGATTCCAGATAAATTCGTCCATATTTCCTGCATTTGACATGCAATATTCTACATCTGAAAGCATGACTTCCTTCAAGGACTTCTGATACTCATATTCGCCCCTGCTCATACGCCAGCTCTGCATCCGGCATTACATTTACACCTCCCACTAATACACCGACATCCGTCTTTACCGGATTTACGATATATAATAAGGAGCGGTGCAGGGAATTTGAAAGATTCCTATCCTTGCTTTTGGCTATATTCCATATTTTCGTAATCGCCATGTTTATTCCTTCTTTCTGCTAAATTAATTGATATGCCGCATTATCCATTGGATACCCGCAAAGCATATCTGTCACTTGCTTCTTATATACTGCATCAATAGCCGCTGTATCTGTCGCAACTGCTCCTTTACATCCTGCACATCCGACTTTGAGATGAATAAATTCGTATTTGCCATTCGTGCTATCTGGTTGATGTTGTTGCCTATTGCAGATAATTCATGCATCAGCTTCTGTCTGTCCTCTTGAATGGTTGTGTCCACATTTCCATCATCCAATGCCATCGTACGGATATATGCAGATGCAGCCAATCCTGTAGCCATTGCTTTTTCTTCTATCTGTCTTCGCTCACGCTCCGATACTCGGATGCTCATTGTTGTTCTTGGTGCCTGTCTGCTCTTTGGTCTGCCCATACACATCCCTCCTCTCGTGTAATTCTTCTTATTTGTTTTACTGTGATAGTCACTTTTTCTTGTTATATCTGATCCCTCTGCTTTGGAAATTTCTGTAACATAGTAGGCGAGATACGGTTTTCGTGTTACAAAAACCCATCTCGTTAGTGGCGGTTGCCCCTAATCCCCTGCCGGTACACACCTGCGGTGTGGGATATATAACTGCATGAAAAAAGCTTCGCTGATACTTGTTGTTATCTTTAGGGCATGAAAAAAGCAGACACATGGAATATTTCCACATATCTGCTTTTTTCATTGCGTGTATTCAGTTTTATATATTTGCAACTATATACTTTTATAGTAATCCTTATGGATTAAGCCACTACTCCATATCCATATTACCTAGCTGCCTGATCTGGTCTCTCCTGCTATAAATAACTGCTGTTACCTGAACTCTGTTATTTTCATCATCAACCCAATAATAAATCAGGAAGTTTTTAACAACAATCTTGCGTACTCCCTCAGTCCTCCATGGCTCTTCATCAATCAAGGCATGTTTTTTCGGAAAACTCGACAACTTAGTAATCTCTGCTTTCATCTTGTCAAGCAGATTATCTGCTGCATCCGGTGCCATTAGATCATTTGAAATATAATGAACTATCTCTTTCATCTGCTCTAATGCCTGCCTTGTTACCCTTACCTCATATTCATTCATGCACTATATCTCCGACTTTAATTGATTAAAAGCCTCATCAACAGATACAGAATCGTTCTTTTTTGCCTGTGCAAGCCCGGTCTGCATCATCGTATCAAATTCAGCTTGTGTTATAGAATCTCTTGTAACAAGTTTATCCGGAATATCTAGTGAAAATGGTACTCCATCACGCATAATAACCTGTCTGTAAGTCATATCTATGAATACAGATACAGGAATTCCAAGTCTGTCAAGAATTGCCTCTGCCTGCTCTTTTATATTCGGTTGAATTCGTGCTGTTACATTTGCAGTTTTTGTTGCCATAGTATGCACCTCCTGTTTCTTATAGTGTACCACCATGTATTGCTTTTTACAACACAAATATTTTTAACTGCTGCCGTCACTTTTTGCGGCATATTGCACCAATAATCATGCGACTTTTTCCTAAACTGTATTCTATGCCGTCGGATTATAACGGCAAAAATTAAATCCGACATCACTTTCTATCATCATTATCAACTAATGCCGGCGGATTCTACCGTCAATCTTTTTCCATCCAATTCAATGCGCTCTGTGCAATAACGTCATCATAAAAATCAGCATCCGAATCAGCATTATCATCTGTATCTGCCTGCTGTTGTATGATAGATATTTCACCTTTGTTAGCCTGCATAGTTTCCAGCATGCTGCCAACCATGCTCATAACCTCTTTGTTTGCTTCCTGCCTTGCTTCTTCTCTTGCCTCCTGTCTGATCCGCTCCTCTATGACAGCCATTTCCTCAGTTGATATAAATTGAGATTCTTTCTTTTCCTTCGATTCTGTCAGTGCTTCCCATCCAAAATGTTCTATATAATAAGATGCCGCATCTATAAAGAACTGATTCTTTGACTTGAATATATCCATATCCAGTTCACTTAGAACCTTACAGCCAGTTGTTTCTTCGGAACTCTCCTCGTTGCCTTCGCACAAATCAAGGATTTTTACATATCGATCCGATGTAGTGCAACTACCGTCTCCACATGCACCGTATGAGCGAATTGGTCTACAGGCTGAACACGATCTATCTCGTAACCATTAGCAACAAGATATTTCAGGTCGCGTGCAAGTGTTGCCGAGTCACAGCTCACGTACACAATCCGCTTAGGATTCATTTTGACAATCGTATCAAGAAGTGTCTCATCGCAGCCCTTTCTAGGCGGGTCAACAACCACAACATCAGGATTTATCCTCATTGCAGACTCAAAGGAGGCTGAATCGGACAATCCAGAACTTTCTTTTGAATCAACCGGCTCATTTTCCGCTTTCTTCATATCTTCATCATAAATACGCGGCACAACCTCTTCTGCCTTGCCGACAAAAAATTCAGCATTATTAAGAGAATTGCGGAGTGCGTTATTTTTTGCATCCTCTATCGCCTGTGGAACAATCTCGACACCGTATACCTTTCGTGCCTTTGTTGCCATAAGAAGCGATATTGTTCCTATTCCGCAATACAAATCCCAGACCGTCTCATTTCCCGTAAGTTCCGCATATTCAAGAGCTTTACGATAAAGCTTTTCCGTCTGCACAGGATTGACCTGAAAAAATGAGAGTGGTGAAATTCTGAACATAATCCCGCAGATACTGTCCTCGATATAGGAATTTCCCCATATTACTGAACATTCACTGCCAAGAATAACATTAGTTCTTTCCTTATTAATGTTAATCATAATTGATGACATTCCGCCGATATCTTTTAAACAATCTGCCAGCTTGTCAGCATGCGGAAGCGTTTTACCGTTTATAATAAGACAGACCATAATCTGACCGGTATGTTTTCCTGTTCTTATCAGAATATGACGGATAAGTCCCTTGTGGGACTGCTCATCATAAACGCTTATATTGTTTTCATTGATAAATGTACGGATTTTCTCAAGAATCTGTGCATTTTCAGGTGCACCGATTGCACACTGCGTATAATCTACAATACTGTGTGTTCTTCCTGCGTAAAAACCAATTACGACTTTTCCGTCCTTATTTCTTCCGACCGGATACTGTGCTTTGTTGCGGTAATTAAACGGATTCTCCATTCCTATTACAGGAAGAACTTCACAATCTGTTATTCCACCGATTCTTGCCAGATTGTCACGGACAAGCTTCTGTTTATATTTAAGCTGTGCTGAGTACGACATCTGCTGAATCTGACATCCGCCACACTGCCTTGCAACAGGGCATACAGGTTCTACCCTGTCTTTAGAAGGTGTTATTATCTCCATGAGCCTTGCATATCCGTATGTCTTTTTTGCCTTAATAACTTTGGCTTTTATAATATCACCTATAACCGCATCTTTTACAAAAAGTGTATAACCATCGGCTTTGCCTATTCCCGCACCGTCTGTTCCTATATCTTCTATTTCAATCGTAACCTGATCGTCTTTTTTTAACATAAATTCTCCTATAAGATGAATTCTTATCTACACAATTGTTCTCTTGATATTAGCATCAATCCATCTGTTGTATCCAAGCCAGTCATTTGTATCTTTCGCCTCAAGTGCCTCACGCATTGTCTCCATTTTTGCATCACAGTCATCTGCAAATGCAAGAGCAAGTGCCTCCGCTATTGCCGGTTTTTTCGGCGAACCATACTCTAGTTCACGATGATGTGCAAGTATACAATGACCTATTTCCGCTTTCAATGTTTCAGGAAATCCTTCTATCTGATTCATTTTCTGAGTAACCATCTCGTATCCCATTACAATATGTCCGAGGAAATTCCCCTCATCCGTATAATCATTTTTAGGAAATTCTGCAAGTTCCCTTACCTTACCGCAGTCGTGAAGCATTCCACAGGCAACCAGCAGATCCCTGTTAAGAAAATCATAATTTGATGCAATTTTATCACACATTCTTGTCACACTAAGGCTGTGCTCAAGAAGTCCGCCTGCAAATCCGTGATGAACAGACTTTCCGGCTGCAACTGACTTGAATTTTCTGATAAAGTCCGCATCATCCACAAAAAATGCTTTTAAGAGTGATGAAATATATGTATTTTTTATACTTCCCGCAAACTGAAGAAGCTCTTTATACATATCATCAATATTAAAACGGCTGCTTGGAATATAATCAGATTCAATATATTCACCCTCGTCAGCCTTTCTGATTCTGTCAATCTTTAACTGTAATGCTCCATTGAAACTTGTAACCTGTCCTGTAACCGCAACATAATCAAGTGCATCGAAGTCACTTATTCCGCCTGAATTAGGGTCCCAGATTTTAGAATCAAGCTGACCTGTCTTATCCATAAGTATAACATTTTCATACTCTTTACCCGCTTTTGTTGTCGCAGTCGATTTTGACTTGCAAAGATATACCTCACTTATTCTTTCACCATCTTTTAAAGTCTCAATATAACGCATTTTCTTTTACCTATTCCTTCTTTAAAATATTTACTCATTATTTTCACAAAAATCCACCGGAACATACCGTTATCTCACAGAAAGCACAACGGAAAAATTAAGTTCCCTGTACTCATCGCGTCCGGCTCTTTTGACTGTCAGTGTGATATTCTCACCGTTCACACACCGATATAGTTTCTCACTAAATGACTGAATTGTCAAAACACTATTTCCATTCAAAGCAGTAATAATATCACCGCATTGAAGTCCTGCCTCAAAAGCCGGCGAGTCCATAATCACATCTGTAATATAGACTCCCAGCGGAAGCTTATATCTTTCAGCTGTAACTGATGTCACATTAGTGCTTTTTATTCCAAGATATATAATCTCAGGGCTTGCTGAAAGTGTCTCAATAAGAGGTTTTAAATCAGATAATCCAACCGCCTGAAATTTCATCATATCACCTGATGGTCTTGCAATTCCTACAACATTGCCGCCTTTGTTAAATATATAACAATAGTCGCCATATGATGGAATAATATCAATACTCATCATCTCAAATGTATTATCGACACTGCTCTCATCTGTAATCTGTGTAATATTTCCAAATTTTGTCTGTCCTGTACTTCCATTTATGCGTCCTATTGCAATAACAGGGTCATTTTCCTTCATCTTATACGAATTGCCAAGCACAGCTACCTGTATATCAGCATCTGAAGCTGCTTTAATTGAATCTTTCTGTACTGACAACAATGAAACTTTACTGTATGAATCACTGCCGATAAGCTTTGCCTCTCCATATGCACCGCCATTAAATCCTGCTTTGACAGCCGTATCATAATTATTCAAAACACATGAATCAGCTATTATAATATATGCATTATTTATATCACCTATTATAAGACCTACTGAATCATTCATTCCTGTATTCTGGCTGCCATCATTTTCAAATATCACCATGCACTTTGATGCTTCTTCATTAATCTGTGCCGTCGATTTTATCTCCAGTCTGTCAGTATCTGCCTGATCCTGGCGTACATTGTTAAGACTGCCGTCAACGGAATCATCTATATATTGGTCTTTTTTTAACTCAAGTGAAACAGCTGGCTCATTGTTTCCATTTACCTTTTTATCAAAATATGGATACAATAATACAATTACGGCACATGCAATTACCCCGAATATAACTGCACCGCCAAGAAACTTCAAAAAACTGAACAGCTTTTTATACTTAACTTTAGGATTAATAATTATTCTTTCCGTATATAAAGGAAACTCTTCCTGTGCTTCCTTCTCATCTCTTCCATTATAATCCATACGAAACAAAACTCCGTTCTAAAGTATTTTCCTAACTATGAGAAACACGCTCACAATTCCAAACTTATTTTATTATAATAAATAAATATGAACATTCTATGACATACTTGTAAATTAATATTACCAGAGTACCTGACACAACAATGCGTATAGCTTTTTTTAGCTGAATGATGTAAAATAATTATATTAAACAGATTTTGAATGGAGAATTTAAATAATGGATTACAAGTCACTTAAAACACTTGAATATCATAAAATTATAGAAAAATTATCATCTTATGCCGGCAGTGAAGCTGCCAGAAAAATGTGTGCTGATTTAAAGCCCATGACTGATATTAACTCAATTAACGACGCACTTACACAGACAAGCGATGCACTCTCCAGAATATATGCAAAAGGCAGTGTATCATTTTCGGGAGTTACTAATATTATTGACAGCATTAAGCGTCTTGAGGTCGGAAGCACGTTAAATACACACGAACTTCTGAATATAAGTGCAGTTCTTACTACTGCCGCAGCTGCAAAATCGCATTACGAGGAAACTAACGATTCACTCACAGATTATTTCAACTCACTTGAACCTCTTACACCACTCAATACACAGATTAAAAACTGTATTATTTCCGAGGAAGAAATAAGCGATGACGCAAGCGGCACTCTGCGTGACATCCGCCGCCAGATGCGTATTTCGGCAGACCGTATTCACACTGAACTTAATAAAATTCTCAATTCACCGTCAACAAGATCGTGTCTGCAGGATTATGTCATAACCATGCGTCAGGGCAGATATTGCCTTCCCGTAAAGGCCGAATACAAATCACAGATTGCCGGAATGATTCATGACCAGTCTGCAACCGGCTCAACAATTTTTATTGAACCGGCAGCTGTCGTTAAGTTAAATAATGACATTCGTGAGCTTGAACTTAAAGAACAGGCCGAAATCGAGCGTATTCTTGCAGCACTCAGTGCTGAAGCATCCGCATATACAGATGAATTGCAATCGGATTACACTATCCTTGTCACACTTGACTTTATATTTGCAAAAGCACAGCTGTCTAAGTTTTACAAATGCAGCTGTCCTATAATGAACACTGATAAATACATTAATATCAAAAAAGGCAGACACCCTCTTATTCCGGCAAAAACTGTCGTTCCAATTGACATTTATCTGGGAAAAGATTTTAACCTGCTTATCGTAACAGGTCCTAACACAGGCGGTAAGACTGTTTCTTTAAAAACAGTCGGACTTCTCACTCTCATGGCACAATCAGGACTTCATATTCCTGCCATGGACCACTCACAGATTGCCGTATTTGATAATATTTTTGCAGATATTGGTGATGAACAAAGTATTGAACAGAGCCTTTCTACATTTTCATCACATATGACTAACACTGTAAGCATTTTAAAGGAAGCTGACGAAAACAGCCTTATACTTTTTGATGAAATTGGTGCCGGTACTGACCCGACAGAAGGTGCAGCACTCGCAATTGCAATTTTATCCGACCTTCACAACAAAGATATAACAACGATGGCTACTACACATTACAGTGAAATAAAGGTATTTGCACTTACAACGGAAGGCGTGGAAAATGCAAGCTGTGAATTCGATGTTGCAACGCTTTCACCTACTTACAGACTTTTAATTGGTGTTCCGGGAAAAAGTAATGCATTTGCAATTTCAAGAAAACTCGGTCTTCCATCTTATATAATTGATGATGCATCAAGCCGTATTGACGCAAACGATATTCACTTTGAAGATCTGCTCACAGACCTTGAAAACAGCCGTATAACAATAGAAAAAGAGCAGGCTGAGATAAAAGAATACAAAGACCAGATACGCAGACTCAAAGCAGAAGCTGCTGCCAAATCAAAGCGTCTCGATGAAAGAACAGATAAGATTATCCGTAAAGCCAATGAAGAAGCTGCAGAAATCCTGCGTGAAGCAAAAGAATATGCCGACGAGACAATAAAGACTATGAACAAACACGGCATGAGCGTAAAAGAGCTTGAAAAGCAAAGAAGTGCTGTCCGTGACAAAATGAATAAAAGGCAGGAAAAACTCGCAGTTAAGACTACTACACCAAAGTCGCACAAGCCTGTATCTGCCGCAGAATTAAAAGAGGGCATGCATGTACGCGTACTCAGCATGAATGTAATCGGCACAATTCTTTCTGCACCGAATCCAAAAGGTGAAGTAACAGTTGGTGTTGGAAGTCTTACAACCAAGACCAAAGTAAACAATCTGGAAATTGTAACAGGATACAAAGACCCCGAAGAAAAGACTACAATAAAAACAGGCGGCTCAAGCCGCATAAAGATGTCAAAATCAGCTTCAATCTCACCGGAAATCAACCTTTTAGGACTTACCGTTGACGAAGCTGTTGCAAAACTTGACAAATATCTTGATGATGCATACATTGCAAAAATCGCACAGGTACGTATTGTCCACGGAAAAGGAACAGGTGCATTAAGAAATGGTGTTGCAAGCTACTTAAAAGGTGTTCCATATGTAAAATCATTCCGTCTTGGCGAAGTCGGTGAAGGTGATGCCGGCGTTACAATCGTAGAATTCAAATAAAAAGCAAATAATAAAGGAGGCTTTAGCATGGCAGTTAAACAAAAAATACTCATTGTTGATGATGATGAAAATATTGCGGAACTTATATCTTTGTATCTTACAAAAGAATGTTTTGAGACAAAGATAGTATATGACGGCGAATCTGCACTGGAACAGGTTAATATATTCAAACCGGATCTGATACTTCTCGATCTTATGCTTCCCGGCATTGACGGTTATCAGGTATGCCGTGAAATCAGAAAAACAAACAATATTCCTATAATCATGCTCTCAGCAAAGGGTGAGACATTCGATAAAGTTCTCGGTCTTGAACTTGGTGCTGACGATTACATGATAAAACCATTTGAGACAAAAGAGCTTGTCGCACGTGTTAAAGCCGTACTCCGACGTTACCAGCAGCCGGCAGCCACATCCGTCCCAGAAAAGCCATCACAGGTTGTTGAATATCCTGACCTTACAATCAATCTTGGCAATTATTCTGTGCTTTATTATGGCAAAAACGTTGAAATGCCTCCAAAAGAACTTGAACTGCTCTACTTTCTCGCCTCATCTCCTAATCAGGTATTTACGAGAGAGCAGCTTCTTGACAATATATGGGGATATGAATATATCGGTGATACAAGAACAGTAGATGTACATATCAAGCGTATCCGTGAAAAAATCAAAGACCATGCACATTGGGCAATAGATACAGTATGGGGCATCGGCTACAAATTTGTTACAAAATAATGGAGTATATCATATGAAATTTAATCTATTAACCAAATATATTCTCATATATGTTTCTGTTGCAATTATAGGTTTTGTAGGTGTAACTGTCATATCATACAAAATAGATTACAATCGTGTATATTCAGAACAGACTGAAAACATGTACCGGCAGGCAGTATCAATAGCTGCCGAATTTGCCCCGGACTACTTCAGCAATGACAAATTGAAGATCATACAGCTTGAACTTCATACAATAACCGAACTTGACCATTCAAGAATCATGTTTGTTGACATGGATGGCAATGTAATACTTGACACACAATACAACAATATGAATGAAGAAGTTGACGAAAATGGTATCCTGTATACAATCAACAATTTTGATGTAAGTAAGCTTGGTACCAATCACTCAATGAATGGTAACTTCTATGGTGTATTTACAGAAAAAAATGTTTCCGTATTCGCACCTATTACAAATAAATTTGTCATGAAAGGCTATGTCGTTGTCCATATGCCGGAATCTGTTATAACAGACCGTGTGTATACAACATTCAACACTAACTATATAACACTTCTCATAATACTTGTTTTAAACTCAGCTTTTATCATACTGTATATTATACATATACATAATCCTCTGAAAGACATTACCAATGCCATCAAAGAATATGGCCGCGGTAATCTTTCATATAAAGTTGCTGTCGGACATAATGACGAGATTGGACAGCTCTCTGCTTCGCTTAATTACATGGCAACACAGATTAATGAGATGGACCAGTTCCAGCAGAAGTTCCTTTCAAATATTTCACACGACTTCCGCTCACCGCTCACATCAATCAAGGGTTATCTCGAAGCGATTGCTGACGGAACTATTCCACCGGAAATGATTAATAAATATATCAATATTGTGCTGTTTGAAACTGACCGCCTTACAAAACTTACAAGTAATATCCTTACGTTAAACGAACTTGACCCCAAATCAGTTCGTCTCGACATAAGCAGCTTTGATATTAATGCTCTTATAAAACATACAATAGAAACATTTGAGGGAACCTGCAAAAAGAAAAAAATCCAGTTCCAGCTTACTTTTTCCGCGGAAAAAGAACTGGTCAGTGCTGATAAAGTAAAAATCGGACAGGTTATTTACAATCTTGTAGATAATTCTATCAAATTCAGTTCAGAAAACTCAAATATATTTATTTCAGTTAAAGAAAAAGGTGAAAAAGCCTATATTTCAGTAAAAGATTCCGGTGCCGGTATTTCCAAAGAAAATATTGACAGAATCTGGGACAGATTTTACAAGTCAGATTCATCCCGCGGACGTGATAAAAAAGGTTCTGGTCTTGGTCTGTCAATCGTAAAAGAGACACTTCTGGCACATAATGAAAATATTGACGTAATCAGTACAGTCGGCGTCGGAACAGAATTCATATTCTCACTGCCAATTTCAAAATCAGCTGAAAACACTTAAAAACAGTCTGAAACAACAAAAAGCAGTCAAAATCAGCCGTGGTTGTGATAACTAACACACTCCACGGCTGTAATTTTACTCATCATGCCACTCAAGTCGGTGCAGATGACCTTCCTGATTCATATGATCAAAATTATTCTGTCTTAAAGCCTCATACAAAACAATGGCAACGGAATTGGAAAGATTAAGTGAACGGATATCTCCAATCATTGGAATCCTTACACAGGTATCTTCATGATCCACAAGAATTTCCTCAGGAATTCCGGCACTTTCTTTACCAAACATTATATAGCAGTCCGGCTCATAAGAAACCTCGGTATATGTCTTATGTGCTTTTGTTGTAGCCATATAAATCTTAGCTCCCGGATTTCTCTCACAGAAATCATTAAAATCATCATAAACTGTCACATCAAGTTTATCCCAATAATCAAGACCGGCTCTTTTTACCATCTTATCATTGATACTGAATCCCAAAGGCTCTATAAGATGCAGCCTTGCACCTGCTGCAACGCATGTTCTTCCTATATTTCCTGTATTTGCAGGCATTTCAGGTTCGTGTAATACAATATTAAGCATTTATGTGCCTCTTTTCTATCATGCCTTGACAGCAACGTCAAGTTCAATTGTTATATCGCCGCCGCTTAAAGGTACACATATATTCTGTGCAAATGACTGTGCAATGGTAAGATTACCACGACAGACCGTAGGCGGTGTAATATCTATAAGTATTCCTTTTGTTGAAAATATTGTCGCAGCATTACCCATAATCATATTACCAAGTTCACTGATTGCACTAATAGACATTTCATCAAGTTTTTCAACCGGCATCCCCATCATCATCTTAGATGCAATTTCAAGTGCCTTTGTATATGAAAGAACAATCATAACCTGACCACGCATCTCTCCCGTAATACCAATCATAATAATAACTGAATCATCCGCAAACGCTGTCTCCTTTACATAAGGTTTGCCAATCTTCATTTCAATCTGACATATATCTTTAATAATCCCCGTTGCCGCCATTAAGAACGGATTAATATAATCAACATTTATTCCAGTCATTGTTTTTTTCTCCTACAAGTTCTTTATAAAATTTTCTATCCTCTCAAGTCCTGCTTTCAGTTTCTCAACAGAATAAGCATACGAAATTCTGACAAAACCCTCACCCGAAGCTCCGAATGCAGTTCCCGGCACAACGGCAAGCTTCTGCTCAAACAACAGTCTGTTAGCAAACTCATCAGATGTCATGCCAAACTTTTTAATTGATGGAAATACGTAAAATGCACCATATGGCTCAAAACATTCTATTCCCATTTCCTTAAATGCATTAAGTAGAAATCTTCTTCTCTGGTCGTATGCCTCAACCATCTTTCCGACTTCATCATCACAGTTACGCATCGCTTCAACCGCAGCAAACTGGCTGTTTGTGGGAGCACACATTATCGCAAACTGATGAAGCTTTATCATCTGCGTCATAATATTTTTCGGTGCACAGGCATACCCAAGTCTCCATCCTGTCATTGCAAATGCTTTTGAAAATCCATTTATGACTACAGTTCTTTCCTTCATTCCCGGAAATGATGCTATAGAGCAATGCCTGCTGCCATATGTAAGTTCTGAATAAATCTCATCAGAAATAACATACAAATCATTGTCAATTATAACAGGTACAAGCTCTGCAAGCTCCTCCTTTGTCATAATAGCACCTGTCGGGTTATTAGGATATGCCAGTATAAGTATCTTAGTCTTATCTGTTATTGATGCTATAAGTTCTTCTTTTGTAAGCTTGAATTCATTCTCGGCTTTTAACTCAATAGCCACCGGCTTTGCATCTGCCATAACCGCACATGGGACATAAGATACATAACATGGCTGCGGAATCAGTACTTCATCCCCCGGATCAACCATGCAACGAAGTGCAACATCTATCGCTTCGCTTCCTCCTACTGTGACCATTATCTCATCTTCGGCACTATAATTCAAATTATATTTTCTTGCAATATAACGGCTTATCTCATCCCTTAACTCTTTTAAACCGGCATTTGACGTATAAAATGTGCGGCCTTTTTCAAGCGAATAAATGCCCTCTTCCCTTACACGATAAGGGGTGTCAAAATCAGGTTCCCCGACACCAAGCGATATTGCATCAGGCATTTCACTTACTATATCGAAAAATTTACGTATTCCAGAAGGCTCAATATCAACAATTTTTTTAGATAAAGCATCTCTCATGGTGTCACCAGCATCCTTTCGTCTTTCTCAGGTTCACCAAGAACTTTTCCATAATCTTTATATTTTTTCAATACAAAATGTGTTGAAGTGCTTAATACCGAATCAAGTGGTGCAAGCTTATTGGCGACAAACTGTGCTACAGATTTCATTGTCTTTCCCTCAATAATAACCGTAAAATCAAATCCGCCTGACATAAGATATACAGAAGTTATCTCATCATACTGGTATATTCTTTCAGCAATGCTGTCAAATCCAAGCCCTCTCTGTGGCGTAACCTTAACCTCAATAAGTGCCGTAACCTTTTCTTCACTCGTTTTATCCCAGTCAATTATCGTATTATATCCGCATATAATATGCTCTTTTTCCATATCAGCGATTTCATTGGCTACCTCCGGCTCGCTTATCCCCAGCATAACAGCCATATCCTTTATATCTATTCTTGAATTTTTTTCAAGCATATTTAAAATCTTTTCTCTCATATCATAATCCTTTCACTGTACATGCAGTCTCATTCTGCTGTTGTTTCACTCTGCATCTCCTGCAGTCTGTAAATTTCGTCCTGTACCGGTTTATCAAGGAAACGAACCTCATCAAGATTATTGATTATCTTATCATTGCCATCCGTAACTTTTCCTATAACACATGCGTCAATTCCCTCTTCTGCAAGTGCTTTTATAATACGCTCCGAATCGGATGATGTTATCAAAAGACTTCCACAAGAATTTAATTCATATGGATTAATGTCAAACATTTCACATATCTCTATTATTTCCTGTCTGACAGCTATTGCCCTGAAATCCACCAGAAGTCCTGTTCCTGATGCTTCAGCCATATCCCATAACGCTGCATATACACCACCCTGTGACATATCGTGCAAAGATACAGCACCATTTTCTATCGCTATACAGGCTTCTTTTGCAATTGACAAATCACTTCTATTGCCATATGCACGTTTTACTACATCTTCAACATACTTTTCAAGTATTTTTTCTCTGTTATTATTTATAATATACTGTACTCCACCTATGCCGATACATTTTGTCATTATAATATCGTCTCCCGGCTTCGCCATATTGCTTCCGACAGCATGTGGTTCTTTCACATTTTCTGTAAATCCAACTGCTGTAACCGCTACAACAGCTCTTGTATTTCCTGCCTCAACCTGTGTATGTCCACCTGAAACAACAAGCCCAAGCTGTGCACAATCCGCAGAAATCTTTTGCATTATCTCTTTTAGACGTATCTCACGCATATCCTGTGCAAGATTGACGCAGCACTGGATATACTGCGGTCTTCCACCTCTTGCGTAAATATTGTTAGATGCTGTATAGACAGGTTCAAATCCACTGTCTGATGCAATTACAATACCATTTTCAAGAACTGAAGCATCTGCACCAATTGACGGCTTGACAGCAAGGCTGTTCTTTGCAGGTTTTATATTTTTTAACACAGAACGACTGATAACTGAATTTGTTATTTTTCCTGTTTTCATATTCTCCTCCGGTTCGCATTTAATATTCTCTATATAACATATTGAAAAAAAAAGCGATTTAATATATCATTTCATTAATAAATTATTTAACGAAATGAAAGCAGTGCAGAGGCAACCATCGGTACAACCATCGCGACTACAAGAAAAATAATTATAACCGCTGTCAATATTTTCTTATTTTTTTTGTTATTAAAATTAATCATATTTCCTCTTTTCCGCACTGTTTTCCATAGATTGGAGATTCAAATGCATTTAATACTGCCCTATTTTATAATAATACTTATCTTAATGCAAATATATTTTAAAAGAAGCAACAACAAAACCGCTGGCTCAAATGAAGATTTTTTCAAACGTGAAAGTGAAGCCAACCAGAGCCGGAGACGCGATATTTCAAATCTTAATTACATTACAATACCTGATAATCTGCCATTTATAAAAACCGACATTGCCGAAATAAGCAATGCCGAACAGAATATTATGAATCTTAAAGATGAAAAAATCCTGAACCTTACCGGCAAGACTAACACCGATTTAAAACTGGAATATGGTGTTGCCAATCTTTCAGAACTTACAATATATGAAAATAATTTCCATACGCTGTGTCGTGAAATTATTAACCTTGCAAAAGCACTAATTGATAACGGATATGAAAAAGAGGCTGTCAGCTTCCTTGAATTCGGAATCCGCAGCCGCTCAGATTTATCTGCCAATTATGTAATGCTTGCAGAAATCTATTCTAAAAACGGCGAAAATGAAAAAATTAATCACCTTAAAAAATATGCAGAAACTCTTAATACTATAACAAAAGATTACATAATCAAAAAAATCGACGCATACCTTTTATAACAGATTATCTGCCATAGCAATTATTTTCCATAATTAGATATAATATTATCAATAAGCTTTGATGCACGGCTCTTCGTCAGTGCATCAATGTCTTCAACCGGCTCAAGCCCATGCTTTTCGGTAAGTGCTATAAGATATTTTCTTTGTGCCGCAGTAATCGGAGAATCCTTCTTTGCTGAATAATTAAGCTCTATAAGCTCATCAAATCCTGTATCATCAGGTTTAATTTGATGGAGCTTCTCATACAGTTTCATTGCACTCAATGCATCATCATATGCCCTGTGCGAATTTCCTGCATCAATCCCAAAATATCCACACAGATATTCAAGTGTTTTATGCGGTACTTCGGGAAGAAGCCTTCTTGACAACTTCAACGTATCAATTCCACTCTTTTTAAAATCAAGTCCCGAATTAACAGCCGCCTTTTTAATAAAACTGTAATCAAATATTACATTATGTCCAAGGATTGGCATATCTTTTGTAAAATCAACTATGTCACTTATTATCTCTGTTATCGCCGGCTTTCCTTCAACCATATCATCTGTAATACCTGTTATCATGGTGATACGTTCGCTGATTTTTATTCCCGGATTAACAAGTGTTGAATAACTGTCAACAATTTCTCCATCGGATATTTTGGCCATTCCTATTTCTATTATCTTATCTTCTGCCGGATTAAGACCTGTCGTCTCAATATCAAGGGCAACAAATGTATTAATCATTGTATAATCCATTTCCAAATATATTACCAAGTATTGCAAGATATACTATATCCATCTCACTCCACTTACTCATCTGCCTGTTTCTGTTAAACGAAACAATAACATCATTTTTATCACCGACATTAACTATAATCTGGACAGCCTGGTTAATTCCCATATTAATAAATGCCTTAACCGTATTTTTTGCACGTCTTTCAAAAAAATTAATATTATCGATAACTTCAATACCATCTTCCGTAAAATCAGCTATATATGCCTTATCGCTAAGATAATCATTATCTTCAACAATATCCTTGTCACCTATTATAATCTTTCTCTCCCAGGACTCTCCTGTATGGTGATACATAAATATGCTGTCTAATGCAAAAGCCCTCTTTATTTTGCCAGCTGACTCCATAATACTGTCTTTTCCATTTTTTCTATAAGCATTAACTATATTATTAACAACCCCGATTTTTTTGTACTTGTAGAACATGAATGCCTCTGAATTGGGCATTCCTTTGCCCTTCACATAATCCTCATGCAAATCCGGGAGATATATTATATATCTGTCCCTGCCTTTCTCTTTTGCAAGATAAAGCATCTTATCAGCTATATTAAAAAGTTCTTCATATGTCTGTCCGTCACATGGATATGTAGACGAAACGATAGAACATGTAACATGCGGCTTATCAGGCTGGTTATTATACATAAATGAGACGTTATTGCGGATTGTACGAAGCACATTTCTTATCTCATCATTGCTCTCAAGCCCCTCAACAACGATAAACATCTCATCTCCGCCAATTCTTCCGGCTACACCCTTTCCTTCAACAGACTCTTTAATAACATCTGCAACATTGCATATTACCTCATCTCCAAACATATGACCGAACTCATCATTAATCGTCTTAAAATTATCGATATCTATAATTGCAATTGTAACAGGACCTTCCGGTTTTGATTCAATAAGCCTCTTTGTATATTCCGTAATCGCACGCTTATTAAGAATATCCGTTCCTACATCAAGTGAATCTGAATTAAGATATACATGCTCTTCATCATTGACAGGACTTATCTTTGACATTGTGGCAATTACATGCTTTTTACCACTAAAATCTATGATAGTCTTACCTTTGACAAGACACCATTCCATCCCCTGTGAATTCTCAAATATCTTCATCTTAAATTCACGTTCAAATATCTCTGTTCCATTGGCAAAATCATCACAAAAAGAATCAAATATATTGCGTGTAACGCCATACACATTGCCATTGGCAAGCATTGTTCTACGCCAGTCAGCTAAGGTTCCCCGGTAAAAATCTACCTGCTGATGGCTCTCCATCATAAAAATTCTCAATCTGTCAGTGGATACGTCATATGAGAACATAAGATACTCCATAAGACTGAAATATTCCATATATGTGTTATCAGCCTTTGTATCTGTATGTTTAAAAAATACTCTTATATCAAAAATCGATATACTGCATATTCTGCTTTTACAAACATTATCCGCAGGTTCAGCTACATCTATAATATAAACAAACCATCTGTATCTTCCTGTATTATCTACCATTCTAAGTGCCGTAACAAATCCCGATTCACCCTGGGCATTCTTTACAGCTGCCTCAAGCTGGTTTATATCACTTGGATGTATGAGTCGTGCAAATGTAGTATTAACGAGAGTGTCTCCTAAAAAATCTTTAAGCTCATCATCTACTGACAAAATATTAAACTGTTCATCTATTATAGCTTTACCTTTAAAAAACACGTTATTATCCATTTTACCACCATTTCAAAAATCATTGTCTAATTATAATAATATAATTAATATTGATATACAAGTACCAATTTTTCTCTATATTAATTTAATAAATCTACATTTTTCCGTTTTATTTTTTAATAATTTTAAAAGGTAAAAATTTAATTACAATATTTTTTTATATAAAAACATAGACACCCCACAAGAAATGTCTGAAAACATCATTGTAAGCTGCCATTTTAATAAAAATAAAATAAATAATCAGTTAAAAATGCCTAGAGCCGGAATCGAACCAGCGACACGAGGATTTTCAGTCCTCTGCTCTACCGACTGAGCTATCTAGGCTCAAATTTTCTATAAAATTATAGCATCAAAAAAGCAGAGTGTCAAGTACCACTCTGCTTTCTGCAATATTCTTCATATAAATCCGGTCTGTATTTTTTTGTTCTTTCAATTGACTTTTCGAGTCTCCATTTTTCAACATTTGCATGGTGTCCTGAAAGAAGAACATCCGGAACTTTTTTCCCTTCAAACACTGCCGGTCTTGTATACTGTGGATATTCAAGAAGTCCATTTTCAAAGCTCTCTGTCTCTGCCGATTCTGAATTATGAAGTACGCCCGGAACGAGTCTTGATACTGTATCTATAACAACCATAGCAGGAAGCTCGCCGCCTGTAAGCACATAATCACCTATCGATACGTAATCAGTCACGATTCTTTCCAACGCTCTCTCGTCTATGCCCTCATAATGTCCGCATAAAATAACCAGATCGTCTTCTTTGGCAAAATCCTGTGCCATTTTCTGGTTAAATGTATATCCCTGCGGCGTCATATAGACAACTCTGGGCTTTTTTCCTATCTTTTGTACAAGACTGTCATACGCGGCACACACAGGGGCAGCCTGCATGACAAGCCCTGCCCCTCCACCGTATGGATAATCATCAACCTTCATATGTTTATTATTGGCATAGTCCCTTATGTTTACCGCTTCTACACTAAGACAGCCATTTTTAATTGCCCTGCCGGTAATACTTGTATTAAGCCCGTCTATTATCATATCAGGAAACAGTGTCAATACATGAAAATTCATTACTCTCCTCCAGACGCCTCAGCAATTATTTGAATGCCTTGGCAATGTTATTTAAAAGGAATGGATAATATCCGTTATTAAGATTACATCCGTTACCTGTGCAGTCTCCTTTAAGATATCCGCTCTCATCCTTATATGAATTAGCAATATCAATATATGTCACATTCATTGAGGCTGCTTTACTCTCAAGCTGTGTATTTATCGTATCAAGCACACTCTGTTCTACACTTGAACGTCCTTCAAATGCATAAGTAACCGGAAGCACTGATACTACATAAATCTTTGCAGATGGACACTTTGACTTAACTGATGATACAACCTCGCTTATATTATCACCGATAGCTTCGCCGCTCATTGTTCCATAGTTCGCATCATTTAAACCAAGCATAATTACGACTTTCTTAGGGTTTGCAGATGCTACAGAATCAATATAGTCAGCAGCTTTACGTGTTGTCATATTATCATCTGATACAACCTGTGAATCTGACAGGTATCCATAATAGGACATACCACCTGCAATAAAATCACCGAGCACAACTGTGTCTGCATATGAATCCTTAGCTGTAAAATCTTCCTGACCAGCCGTGCCTTCAACTTTATATACATTACCAGAACTGCCCTGTGCAGCCTGTGTTGTCTGAGGCTGTGTCTGAGCCGGTGCTGCTGTAGTTGCCTGTGTTGTTGTCTCATTCGTGCTATCATTACTTGTAACATCAGCCTGCGTTGTCTGCTTTGTCACTGTTGGTTTAGTATCGTTTTTCTTTTTTCCTGAACAACCTTTAAATATAATTGCAAGAACAATAAGGACAATTACAATTACAACTCCTGTAATAAAATAATTGCGGTATTTGTTCCACATTCTCATTTTTCGGTTAAGTTTAATTTCGCTTTTTGTTTCGTCACCTGTATTCTTAGGCATAACAAAATCGCCCCTTTCTTCATTTTCTGTTATGAATTAAATCTGATTATTCAATTTTTTAAGAACAACTGCTGACTTTGCCCTGAGACCAATATCAAGCCAGCCGCCACTTAACGTATATCCGAGCCTTGCCGTACTGTAACCATTTTCATATGTCACAAATATCTGCTCAACATCGCTGTTATACGGAAGTCCTGCTTCCCACACAGGAACCTTTGTCCTGCGTTCTTCCGGTGAATTATTGATAATAACTATAACAGCATCATCACGGTTAAATCTTGCATATGAAATCAGATTATATTCTGATAAAAGCTGCTTATACGAACCGCTCATTAATACTTCGCACGATTTGTGCATCTTAATGACATCACGGTGGAAATCTATAAGCTCTTTATCTTCCCTGCCCCATGGATAAGTTCTTCTGTTGTCAGGGTCAGTCCAGCCACACACTCCGGCTTCATCTCCATAGTATATTGTCGGTGCTCCCGGCCATGTCATCTGTATAACTACAGCCTCCATAAAGACTGCTTTATCTATGTTTTCACCTGCTGCCTCAGGTCCTGCATTTGCGAGCCTTGCAACGCGGTGGTTTGTTCTTGTTAAAAATCTTGAATGATCATGATTTGACAGCTCATTCATTGAAATACTAACAGGCTGTCCACCCATTCTTGACATATTATGATGCATAGCACCAAAAAAATTATCTGCGTTGCCGAGCATATCCTCACGGTACTGGTCACTGTGTTTTTCCATTCCGGTAAGAAACCATGTGACAGGCTCCATAAATGCATCATAATTCATAACCGTGTCCCACTCTCCGCCTGAGAGCCAGTCATATGAATCGCCATAATGCTCCGCCAGAATAACAGCTTGTGGATTGGCATCCTTAACTGACTTTCTGAACTTTTTCCAGAATTCATGGTTATACTCGGGACTATATCCCAAATCTGCCGCCACGTCAAGTCTCCATCCGTCAACATTGTATGGTTCAGACACCCATTTCTTTCCAATGTCCAGAATATATTCTTCAAGTTTCTTTGAACCTTCATAATTAAGCTTAGGAAGTGTATCATGTCCCCACCAGCCGTCATATGAACCATTATCAGGCCACTGGTCACTGTAAAACTTAAAAAAGCTGTGATACGGGCTTTCAAAACGCTCATATGCTCCCGACTCATACTGATCGCGGCTTCTGCTGTAAATATGTTCCCTGTCCAGCCATTTATTAAAAGAACCGCAGTGGTTAAATACGCCATCTATAATAACTTTCATCCCACGCTTGTGAATCTCTTCAACAAGCTGTGCAAAATAAATATTGCTTGCCTCCAGATTGCGTCTGTTTGTAACTCTGTCAATATATCTTGTCGCATGAGTATTGTCATGGTCACCCGGTGCAAGAACTTCTCCTTCATCAGAAACTATCATTGCAATATGTGGATCTATATAATCATAATCCTGTATATCATATTTATGATTAGAAGGAGATACAAACAAAGGATTAAAGTAAATAACATCTACTCCGAGATTTTCAAGATAATCCAGCTTATCCCATACGCCTTGCAGATCTCCACCGTAGAATTCCCTGACACCCATAGGTTCAGGATACTTATACCAATCCTTTACTTCATTGACATGCTCTCCTATATAATTATATTCATCATCAAGTACATTGTTTTGTGGTCTTCCATTAGCAAATCTATCCACAAATATCTGGTACATGACAGCACCCTTAGCCCACGACGGAACCTTGTATCCCGGTATTATACGAAAATTATAATACTGGTTAAGCTCCCTTGATGCACCAATCTGATTGTAATAACAGACTGCACCATGTGCTGTCTCAACTTTAAAATAATAAGACAGAATCTTTTCGCTTACTGTAACCGAAGCCTCGTAATAATCAAACAAATTATCCGAGTCCACACGTTCCATGCGGTATTCCCCATTATCAGTACAAAGATATGCCTTATTAACATTATATTTTCCTGTTCTGAGACGAAGAGCTACACTGTCGCCCGGGTCACATTCCGGAGGATTTCTGTAATCCTTTGTTGCATCAGAAAATAAAGCCCTCATTTTTAAAACAGGACGTGCATTACACATATAAAGAAGTTTCTTCTCGTTTTTCTCTAAAGTTTCAGTTGACTTAACAAGTCTCATATTCAAACACTCCTTACTGTGAATGGTTCAATATAATTTTATAACGAAACGCCTTATAAAGCAAGTAAAAAGGACAGCCGGGGTAGGCTGTCCTTTTTGGAGAAGGTATTTCACTTATTATGGGGTGTAGCAAAAAATATAATGTATTGGGGGGTTTTTACATTAATTATAGTATCACATTGCCGTCCATAAGTGTTGCTAAACTTTCACGTAATATATTACGTTTTTTTGTGCATTTTATACAATCTGTCTATTCTACACTCTGTACAACTTCATTCTCTTTATTTTCTTCTTCAAAAAGAGCCTCAAATTCTTCTCTTGAAATCTTTTCTTTATCAAGGAGAAGTGATGCACTCTTATCAAGAATATCCCTGTTCTCAGAGATAATTGTCTTTGCCCGTGAATAGCACTCATCAATTATATTCTTAACTTCCGCATCTATCTGTCCGGCAATATTTTCACCATATGGTCTTGTATGTGCAAGGTCTCTTCCGATAAAGACCTCGTCATTATCTGTGTCATAATTAATAAGTCCAAGTTTTGATGAAAATCCGTACTTTGTAACCATATCTCTTGCCGTCTGTGTTGCCTGTCGTATATCCTGTGAAGCACCTGTTGTAATATCATCAAATACAAGTTCCTCAGCAACACGTCCGCCGAGACTTACAATTATATTCTGAAGCATCTTGCCTCTTGTATTAAACATCTCGTCCTTTTCAGGAAGCGGCATTGTATATCCTGCTGCACCCATTCCTGTTGGAATTATTGATACCGAATGAACAGGTCCGACATCAGGAAGTACATGGAATAATATTGCATGTCCTGACTCATGATATGCTGTAATTTTTTTCTCTTTTTCTGAAATAATCTTGCTTCTCTTTTCAACACCGATACCAACTTTAACAAATGCATAATTGACATCTTCATTTTTGATAAACTTGCGTCCGTGCTTGGCAGCATTGATTGCCGCCTCATTGAGAAGATTTTCAAGGTCTGCACCTGTAAATCCGGCTGTAGTTCTTGAAAGGCTGTCAAGATCAACATCATCACCAAGAGGCTTCTTTGCCGCATGGACATTAAGAATTGCAAGTCTTCCTGCAACATCAGGTCTTCCAACAACTACTTTTCTGTCAAATCTGCCAGGTCTTAAAATAGCTGGATCAAGAATATCAATTCTGTTTGTGGCTGCCATTACAATGATGCCCTGATTTACACCAAATCCATCCATCTCAACAAGCATCTGGTTTAATGTCTGCTCACGTTCATCATGGCCGCCACCCATACCTGTTCCTCGTCTTCTAGCAACAGCATCAATCTCATCTATAAATACAATACAAGGTGCATTCTTTTTAGCTTCTTCAAAAAGATCTCTTACTCTTGAAGCACCCACGCCGACAAACATTTCTACAAAGTCAGAACCTGATATACTAAAAAACGGTACTCCGGCTTCACCTGCAATTGCCTTTGCAAGAAGTGTCTTACCTGTTCCCGGAGGGCCTGTAAGAATTACACCCTTTGGAATTCTTGCACCGAGCATTGTATATTTCACCGGATTTTTAAGGAAATCTACAATCTCCGCAAGTTCTTCTTTTTCTTCATCAAGACCTGCAACATCATTAAATGTCACATGATTCTGGTCATTGGTCATAAGCTTCGCACGGCTCTTGCCAAAATTCATCATCTTGGCATTGCCTCCGCCTCCACCCTGCCTTGTCATCATTGCAAATAAAAATATTATAACAAACAGACTTATTCCGATAGGAAGCACCGTCGTTATCCACACGCTCTGTCTTGAAACGTCTCTCAGATCATAAGAAATATTTTTCTTTGTGAGCATGCTCTGTATATCATTGACATCAGACACATTGAGCATTTTTTGTTCTTTGCTGCCTGAAAATGATACATATAAAACACCTGTTGGAACTTCTGCATTCTGCTTTATTACAACGCTTGTAACGCTTCCGCTGTCAACGTCTTTAACAAATGCATCATACGTATAATCGCTTGTCTGACTGCCAAAGCGTGACATGAGCAGATACAGGACCGCAATAATCACAACCGCAACGGCATATATTCCAAAGCCGCTGGTCTTTCCCTTGTTATTCATATATTCCTCCTACAAATTTATTACTCCGACATATGGGAGATTTCTATAATTCTGGTCATAATCAAGACCATATCCAACAACGAATTTATCAGGAATATTAAACCCGTTATAATCAACTTTAACATCGACTTCTCTTCTTTCCGGCTTATCAAGAAGAGTACATACCTTTAACGACTTAGGATTTCTTTCCTGAAGCATAGGAACAAGTCGTGAAAGAGTATTGCCCGAATCAATGATATCTTCGACAATAATTACATTATCACCTTCAATAGGCTCATCAAGTTCCTTTTTAACTTTCAGCGTTCCACTTGAAACAGTCTGGCTTCCATAACTTGAAACCTGCATAAAATCAAGGATTACAGGCACTGTAATTCTCTTTGCAAGCTCACATGTAAAAAATACGCTTCCCTTGAGAATACATATTAACTTAACTGATTCTCCCTCATAATCTTTGCTTATCTGGGCTGCAAGCTCACGAACTCTCTTCTGTACCTCTTCTTCTGATATCAGAACACTAATATTGTGTTTTTCCATCGCAATTATTCCTCCTGAAAATTTAATGTCATTTCTAAAATATGTTTTGTTGTATCATCAATCAGATACGACTGACAACGCCTGATTCCGGCAGCCCACAAAACTTCCGAATTCTGTGCCACAATAAGCACTTTATCCCTGTTTTGCGGTTCGACTTTTCGGTCTATCAGCTCATTTTTCAATTTTTTTCTACCGCCATCAGATGAAAATATAAAATAATCTCCATTCTGCCTGAAACGAATATGAATCGTATTCTCTATTTTATCATAATCAAAATATTTAGTATAGTCATTCCCACTAAATTTTCCATTAAGATTATTAACCATTTGGAAATTTATACTATTTAAATATACATTTTTTCCGTTCAGATATATATTCTTTCCAACAGGATATTCTTTTTTGACACCACTGTAATCAATCTCATTTTTATTTATTTTAATCAAAAAATCATCTGTAGCTGCATCGTAGCTGTTTTTCCGTTCAAATATAAGTCTGTCATATATTTTTTTCACGCACAAAGACCACGGCATATCATGTACTTTACCAGTATCACCGCACGCTATGCCGTCAACCGCCTCGATATTTACCCTGTATATATTTTTGTGTTTTCCCGAAAGTCTGAATAACACGTTTCTGTATACACGTTCACGTATGCATATATCAAGCTTTAAAAACTCTTCAAGATGTTCAATTACCGCATCTTCTTTTCCATAAACCACATATTCATCAATTGCCTGGCAAGTCTCTTTTTCTATATGCGACTCTATCTTTGCTGCATCCAAAGATGCTGCACACAGCGATTGTGTCACGTTTGGATTAAAAATATCTTTCATAAGAGGAATGAGAATATTTCTCACTTTATTTCTCGTATAATCATCATCAAGATTTGTCGAATCAGTTATAAAACCCTGTCCTTCTTTTTCAAGAAAATCTTCTATATCCTGTCTTGTAACACAAAGAAGCGGCCGGATTATATCGCCATTAACCGGATTCATTCCAACAAGCCCGGCAAGTCCGGTTCCACGCATAAGATGCATAAGCACAGTCTCCGCCTGGTCGTCCATATGATGTGCAACCGCAATTTTTGCATCAGGATAACACTTTGCTTCTTCTCTGAAAATCCTGTATCTTTCCTGCCTTCCCGCTTCTTCCTCACTCATATTGCCATTTTTTGCAATCATAGGTATATTTACATGATATGATTGAAATTCAAGTCCGTTTGCCTGTGCAAATTCTTTGGCAAATTTCTCGTCACGTTCTGCTTCTTCCCCTCTTATTCCATGATTTACATGAACTGTCACAATATTTATACCCAGTCTGTGGATTTCAATTATTCTTTTTAAAACCATAACAAGACATACGGAATCTGCACCGCCTGAAAGTCCTGCCACAATCGTTTTTGTATTATCAGACATTCCTGTCTTTTTCATATAGTCATATACTTTTTCAATCATATCCAGTCCGTTCTTTTGTCACTATAACAAATATAACTTTATATTATACCAGAAATTATATTATTATTTGTCATAAGTGTCAAACAGTCCGAGTACAAGAACTGTCATATCATCAGATGGCTTTCCACCATTATATTTTAATGATTTACGCATTATCTCTTCTGCCATTGCATCCGGCTTTTTAACAGATATTGTATTTATAATATCTGCAAATATTTTTTCTTTATCAACATTGGGAATATTATCTAACAGCCCGTCACTTACCATAATAACATAGTCACCATTATAAAGCTTTTTATTAACACGCTCATAATCAACCTTTTCAAGCACGCCAAGTGGCAGTGTTGTCGATTTTATAACTTCCACTGATGAATCACGCTTTATAAATGTAGCCGCCGCCCCCATTTTAATACACGACATTATTCCTGTGTTACAGTCAATCACGCTCATGTCCATAGTTACAGGATTGACACTCTTAGAACCGCCTGCAATATAAGCCGCATTTATAAGGTCCAATGCAGCATGTTCATCAAATCCTGCATCTATGCAGTTTTCCATAAGTTCAATAACCATGCGGCTCTCTATAAAAGCCCTCTTCCCGCTTCCCATTCCGTCAGCTATCGCCGCGGTTGTTTTTCCACAATCAAGTCTTGAAATAAGAAAATTATCCCCATTAAATTTACTGCATCCTTTGCCACGGCGTGCAACTCCCGTAAGCATGCGGAATCTGCTCTCCTGTATAAATATAAACTGCTCAAATTGTTCATGAATAGTTGTCCTGTCTGAACCCGGAAGATAATAGCCAAGCCCGAATACTTCGGATATGATTGGCAGAATCTTTTTTACCGAAACACATCCCCTGCCGACAGTCCTTGCCTGCATCACAAGCTCAGCCGCCCCATGATGGTTTCTGATTGTCGATAAATTCTTTATTCTCACACCGGAAAGAAAACATTTTCTGAAAAGTTCCTTTGCAATATCTTTAGGGATTTCTTCTGAATACAGATGCGTTGTCACACATTCATCCAGCACATCAGCAACAAGAAGGAGCTGTCTTGATATTCCTGGGTCCGCTGTCTTGAACTCTGCCGCATTTTCATATACTTCCCCTAATCTTCTGAATGTCTTAGCCGTCTCTTCAAGCTTGTTAAAAGAATATGTAGTTACATAATCACGAACACTCTCACTCATAATCATACCTCCCTGTCTGTGATTCTTTGCTTTTGTATATTATAACCATATGTTCTGTCATTTTTTGTCATAATGTAGTAATGACAACAAAAAAAGAGGCTGACACGCTGAAAATATCAGGAGGTTCCCCTCACTGTGCGTATCAGTCTCTTTTATGTATGTATCTGTCAATCATCCGGTTTTATAAGAATCTCATCCGGATAAAGAAGTCCAAACTTATTCTTTGCAACTTCTTCTACAAATTTCTTTGTCTTAACGTACTTTTTATATTCTTCAAGTTCTTTCTGCCGCTGCTGCTGCTCATTTATCTGCTGTGTAAGGGATTCACTCTGTTCCTCGTAAATCCTGTTTTTCTTTTCCAGCGTCCTTTTTCCATTCCACATGGCAACACCAAGCAGAAGTACAAGTATCACGGCTGTTATCATTCCGGCAACACTTGAACGTTTCTGTCTTTTTAGACGCTGCTGTTTTTCCCATCTGGATTCAAACTGCATTTTTTCCTCTTTTCCCTGGATGCTCTACTGCTTTTGACACGAGCATCCAGCTCATGTACTTTTATTTTAATCAATAAGAACAGTTTTTTCAATGGTTTCAAAATAAATATCAATAATCCGGTCATATATTTCACAAATAATTTTCCAAATGCATACCTGTAAATCAATGCACCAAATATCTGCGATATTACAATAAAGCCCCTGATAATGCCATTATTTCTTTCATAAAGGCAGGTAAAAACACGTATGCTTACATAAAACCAGAACAGTATATCCTCAACCGCCATTGTATACACATGTTTATGCTTAAACACCCGCCGGAATACACGAATACAGTCATATATAAACGCAAACATCATTCCCATAAATAATGCTGCAAAAAATGTACTTTGTTCCCAGATAATAAGACTGCTCACTTTACCCAATCAGCTTTTTGCCACCCGACAGGCATGTCTAACGCATAAGCCTGCTAAAGAATGACTCTCCCTTCTTGCCAAAGCTGGAAACTTCCGAATATTCCAATGACTGTATGCTGCCATCTATGTCAAGTTCACCCTTCTCTACAGACAGCCTGTTCACATGAAGATTGTCACCTTTTACAGTTACAACACCGTAATCTGTCTCAAGCAGAATCTTATTTAAATCGAACGAGATAACATCACTTATTCCCGTCATCTCAAGGCGTTTACGGTCTTCCATGTTAAGTCTGTGCGAACGCCTCTGTTTTATTTTTTCTTCCATAATACCCGCCTCCCATACATAAAAAATTGTATCTTGTTTAATGTATGTCTTAACAGGCGTTTATATTCGGAAATAATCATGACTTTTAAATATATTCAAACATGTCCGCCGCTTCTTCTTTTTTCACAGTATCTTTTACATCAAGAACACGGACTTTTACACTTCTGTTACCAAATTCAATCTCTATAACATCACCTTCCTTTACATCAACTGATGCCTTGGCAACTTTCCCATTTATTGTAACCCTTCCTGCATCGCATGCATCATTGGCAACTGTCCTTCTTTTGATAAGTCTTGATACTTTTAAATATTTATCTAATCTCATAAGCTGTCTCCTTATATTATAACCTGTATCAGTATTCCTGACCTGTATCAGCCTTTTATACACATAAACTATGAGAAACACGCTCTGCGAGTTTCTCAAGTTATCGCGGCAGTCGCCAAGGTCTCGTGCAAGCACGGACTTTGGCTCGTTACACGCGTAAATCTGAAAACAGGAAGCCCACCAGTCTTTCGACACAATGCACTTCCTGTTCAAAAATTACATTTTCACAAATCCTAAATTTAATTATGCATTAACTGCATCTTTTAAAGCCTTACCAGCCTTGAACTTAGGAGCCTTGCAGGCAGCAATCTTAATCTCTGCACCAGTCTGTGGGTTCTTGCCTGTTCTTGCAGCTCTCTCTGATACTTCAAATGTACCAAAACCAACTAACTGAACTTTTTCACCCTTCTTTAATTCTTCTGCAACAACATCGATAAGAGCCTTTAAAGCCTTCTCGCTGTCCTTCTTTGTTAATTCTGTCTTTTCTGAAATTGCTGCTACTAACTCTGTTTTATTCATTGTAAATCTCTCCTCAACAGGTATATTTTATTGGTCTACCCAATAAAATCATTTATAAACTCTTTTAATCCATTTGTCAATATAAGCCATTTATTTTAGTCATTTTCACAGTTTTCAAGCGGTTTTGAGGCTTTTTAGCCACCAATTCTTGTTAAAAATGCCAATCTTTACTTATATCATTACTCCAGACCTATGTTTGCTCTTCTCAATCTTTTCATTCAATTTTCTGCAAGGTATAGCAAATAAAAGCCCAATCAGAAGCGATATTATCACATAAACACAAAGATATCCAAGATATTTCCAGTAATTAAGCTGGTATGAACCACCTACACATTCTCTCATTGCATTCATCGCGTGAGTAAATGGAAGGAATTCGTATATTTTCTGGTAAACCTTTGGAAGCACCTCTATCGGGAATGTACCACCGGCTCCTGCTACCTGAATAACCATTATAACTACAGCCAGTGCCTCACCGACATTGCCCATTGCAACTGTGAGTGAATACATAAATATTGTAAATACAAAGCTTGTAACCGATGCAGCAAACCAGAATTTAAACGGGCTTACGCACTGGATCCCTATATAATACAAATCGCCAAGCGTAACAAGAAGTGCCTGTGCCTGCCCTATAAGGAAAAATGTTATATATCTTCCGAAATAAGCCTGATATGGTTTAACATCTGGATGCTCTTTCTGGGGTTTTACTCCCACATGTATAATTGCAACAAGAATAAGTCCGCCTACCCATATTGCAAGAACTGTGTAAAACGGAGCCATCGCAGAACCGTATGTCGCTATAGGATATATTGCCTCTGTCTCAATCTCGACAGGTGATGCAACAAATGAACCGAAACTGTCCGCATCAAGTCCCAACACTTTCAAAAGCATATCATAGCTTCCGCTATCCTTTATATTATTAAGTTTTTCTATTGTTGAACTTAAATCCGTTTTGAGACTGCCAAGCATCTCTTTCGTATCTTTAAGATTCACACCTGCCGTCGAAATAGATGATGCAAAACTGTCTATATTGCCATCCGCTTTTGAATATATATTGATAACACTATCCATTATCTGTGAAATCTGTCCAAGACCGGCCGCAAGCTGATTGGATACACCTGAATCAAGTATATTTCCCTTTGATGCTATCTTCATAAGAGAATCTACTTTCTGCTGCTCTGCGATGATTTTTTTTGACATATCAGGTGAAATCTGTCCCGCTGCATTCATAGCAGACGATGCCGAATCTGTGACACTTATCAATGCCGTAAGTATCGTATCATATGAATCAAGCTGTGTATTAAGCTGCTGCATTTTTGACAAAAGGATGTCAAGAACTGTCTGTCCTGATGTCATATTTTCCTGATTTGCCGATGTATCAACTCCATCTGCCGCCTTTACAAATGTCTGTGCAATTGTACTTATAAATGTTGAGTTGACCTGCTGCTGAACTGCCGTCTTTGCCTTATCTGTAATCTTTGGTGCAATCGCATTCTTTTTCTGGTTTGTATAATAATCTATCTCAGGGTGCGTAACACTGTCTGTAAGAAAACTTACCATTTTCTTTGAAAAATCTTCCGGCATTACAAGTGCCGCATAATAATCGCCAGCGTAAACACCGTCTATAGCATCCTTTGTGCTGTCTGTAAATACCCAGCCAATTGTAGTATTAGATTCAAGTGCCTCAATAATAGTATCACCCATATTAAATTGCAGACTATCCATAACAATTCCCTTATCATCAGATGCAACCGCTACTTTTATCCTTGAAGTTGACTCTTCTCCATATGGGTCCCAGTTTGAAAGAATATTAAACCATGCATACAATGACGGCAGTATTATAAGTCCCATCACAACTACAACCGCAACTACGTTTTTACTTATTCTTTTCAAGTCTGAAATAAAAACTTTGTATATATTTTTCATAGTCCAATCCTTTCTTTGAGATTTTCAATATCCTGTCCTATTACTTTCGGTCCGATAATTGCCTCTTTCTTTTTGTGTGATGTCACACCAAGTTCTTTCATACGCTCCTGCAGATTATAATCCATATACTCTACTGCAATAAGATATGTACAAAGTGCAAAAAGTGAAATTATCCAGAATACCAGATATACAATCTTTGAACTGTTCATTGTAAACATAAGCATAAGGAATATCAGAGGAATCACAATCATACATATCATGCCGACCCTGATTCTTTTTTTATTCTTCCTGTGTGATTCCGTATAATATTCCAGCATTTTATTAAATATAAGCTGTTCTTCCTCAACCGCTTCCTCATATTCATCTATATAAAAATCATTTGTTACTGCATCTTCTTCAGTTTCACCGCCTATTATATATGAATCCACTTGTTTTTCTGACGCTTTTGTTATTTTATTATCCTGTTTTATATCATGTTGTGCTTTATCATCTTTTTCCTGCATGGCACGTTCGACTTCATTTCGTACCGCACTCTGTATAATATTATAAAGCTGACTGTACAATTCTTCGTCTTTAATGTCTTTACTCAAAGTATGCCTCCATATTAATGTCTGTGTTTGCTATATAAATTATGTATACATCCTTACATCATATCTGTATCATGCATACGTTCATGCATATAATGATTAAGCCTCATAAACGGTTTTCTTATAAATAATCCAAGTGCAAGTGAACCGGCGACAAATATAAGAAGTTCTCCTATGTATATCGCATAATCTGCCGAATACATGCCGCTTATTGTCTCTCTCATAGCATTAATCGCATATGGGAACGGGAAGTAAATATATACTTTCTGGAAAAATACAGGAAGAAGTTCTATCGGATATGTTCCGCTTGAACCGGCTATCTGTATTACTACCATTACTACCGCAAGTGCTTTTCCTATATCACCAAATGACACTGTAAGTGTATATATAAGAAGTGTAAATACAAAACTTACGAAGCATGCTGCCAGCATAAACAATCCTTTATGCAGACACTGTATTTTCAAAAGGTACAAATCTCCCAAAACCGTTATTACTGCCTGCACCTGACCAAGCACGAAGAATAACAGATATCTTCCAAAGAACAGCTCATGGCTTTTAGCCCCGTTTGTCAGTTCATCTTTATCAGGGTGGACTTTGATAAGTGCTGTTAAAAGAAGTCCTCCAACCCACAATGCAAGTGTTGTATAAAATGGTGCAACAGCTGAACCATAATTGGCTGTTTCATAAACCTGATGTGTTGATACTTTAACAGGTGAAGATAAGAATTCTCCATATGTAACAGGGTCCTGTGACAATGCCTTTGCAAGCATTTCAAATTTTTCATCACCATTAAGGCTGTCAAGCTTCTGCGTAAGGGTTGTTATTTTTTCTGTCATCCCTTTTATGATTATTCCTGTCTGGTCAAGCCCTATGTTCATTCCGTCAACAGTTGTCATAAGGCTTCCCATCATTGCAGATAAGCCGCTCATCTGCTGCGACATTTCCGTGAGTGATGTTCCTATTGAACTTATTGTTGTACCTATAACCGCACGCAGCGAATCAACACTCTTCCGGAGTGAATCCTGATATAATTTATCAAGTTCATCAATCTTTGTCTCACACTGTCCAAGAATTATCTTTAAAAGTTCCAATTTTGCATTTGTCATTTCTGCCGAATTGGAAACAAGAACTTTTGCCTGTTCAAGAAGTGCTTTTGTGACATTTTCAAGCTGTGTTATTGAGGCTACCGCTGCATTGATAACTTCATCATCCACAACACCTCCAAGCTGCTGCGAAATCTCCTGAAGCTGTCCTGCAAGCGTGTCATTTTGTGCCATAAGTGCATCAAGCAGATTTTGTGCACTGTTAATTCCTGCTATAATCTCATCGGTACCTGCATTATTCTGTACCGAATCAATCAGTTTATGTATCTGCTCTGACAGTTCCTTTGAAGTCTGTCTTATAAGCGATGACAACTCATCAATCTTCTGTATATACTCATCAGCCGCAGCAGATGTCTGCTCATGTATTTTCTGTGTTGTATCCGAACCATCAAGAAGTGCCTGCTGTACCTGCGGTATCTCATTTTTAACCTGATTAAGCGTACCCTGAAGTGCATTATTACTATTTACAAATGCTGTTATTGTTGTATTGTAACCCGAAAGATTGGAATTTAACTTTTTGAGGCTTTCCGTCACACCTGATAATATGTCTTTATCCTCAGATAAAATCCCATCTGTGCTACCCATTGCTGTCTGGACTACAGTATCAACAAACTGTGTGTTAATATTTTCCTGAAGTGTTGATTTTCCGGACTGCGTAATCTTACTCGCAACTGCATTTTTCTTTTCATTTTCATAATATGTAACTGACGGATGCACAAGTCCGTTATCAATAAAATCAAACATATTCTTGCTGAAATCTTCACCAAGAACAATAGCTGCATAATATTTACCGCTCTTAACTCCATCAATTGCCTCATCATATGTTCCAAGTATCTGCCAGCCAAGACCTTTATTCTTTCTTAATGTATCAAGAACCTCTTCGCCCATATTTACATTTTTTCCGTCAGAATTTTTATATCCGGCATCCTGCGATACAACTGCTACTTTAATTGACGACGTATTGGCATACGGATCCCAGTTTGAATATATATTAAACCATGCATAAAGTGATGGAATTATGCACAAACCAACCGCTATAATAAGTGCAAATATATTCCTGGATAAGCCAACTAAATCATGCACAAATATTTTTAATACTCTTTTCATACATTCTCCATTTCAAATATTCTATTCTTTCTTAATAATCTTAATATGTTTCAGATTATACATCACAAAAATTTGTGCCGCAAGACATTGGTCAAAAAAAGCCATGCGGTACGTCGTGTATTCCACAACCAACATACTACACAGCTTCTTCATTTTTTTCTTAAATTTCCGTAAATCTATGATTCCATATGATGTCCAAGAAAATCTGATGCTACCATTACCATCTGTTTTTCCTGCTCACCAAATTTCTTTTTTCCATCTTTTGAAAGCATAATAACTGCACCGAGAACATCTCCATGACAGATTATCGGACTTATAATCTGCGAATTATATTCATTTTCAATTTCATCTGAAATATTGATATAATTTCTTTTATCGTCGTCAGACATGAAATTTTCCCTGTCATGCATAATCTGCTCAAGCTTGTCACTTACCGGCTTCTCTACAAGTTCTTTTTTTACTGTACCGGACATCGCTATTATCTGCTCTCTGTCAGATATACACACAACGTTGCCGGTCGTTCTTGCCAGCGACTCCGAATATTCCTTTGCACATTCCGCAAGTTCACCGAGCGGAGAATATTTTTTGAGAACTATCTCGCCCTCTTTATCCGTAAATATCTCCATAGGATCTGTTTCCCTGATTCTCAATGTCCTTCTTATCTCTTTCGGTATGACAATTCTTCCAAGCTCATCTATACGGCGAACAATTCCTGTTGCTTTCATATAATCCTCCAATCCAATATTTAAACAAGAATGTATAATCACTCTTTTTTTGCTATATATTAGTTCTGGAGTTAGTATGTGGAAAAAACCGAAAAATTATTCAATTTCAGTTAATACATTATTTTGAATAGCGTTTTGCATCCAGATCATGCACCAAGAAGTGCCACAGATTTAATCTTCACTTTCAAACCTCTATAGCTGCCTTTATACGCTATAATTTTTACTTACATATTCCTTAATTGCCTCGCTGTCCTCAGGCATACGGCATCCGACAATATACTCACCATCATTGTTTGAACATCTGATTACGCAGCCTTCAAGCGGCTTATCACCTATAACTGCAAAATCTTCCACTTCTGCTGTGATGTTTTTATTTTTCATGCTCTCAAATATATTATCATTAACTACAAATGCAAAGCCATTTGCACTTATATTAACCATATGTCCATTGTATGAGTCTGCTCTTCCGTCAATTCTTATAACACATTTGTTATCAAATGGCATTCTTGGATATTTTCTTCTGTTATATACCTCAGGATTTGTCTGGATATTAAGCCTGTACTGACCCTTTTCTGCCGGCTTTGAATTGCATACCGCAATGTCTTTCCAACAGTATAATACATTTTCAACAACAATCTGGAGTCTGCAAAGCTGAGGCTTTCCAACGTCGTCCTGAACTATCCGGACATCTTTATCAAGCGTTACAAATATATCATTGTTCTTACATTCAACAACTTCACCGGTATATTCTTTTCTTCCGCTTATGTCTGTATTCAAAACAAGCGAAATCTTCATGCCGCTCTTTACATCCTGAACACCCATAAATCCGCCAACACCAAGTTCCTCCATAAGTTCGCCGACAACACTTTCAATATCCAATGCACTTTTAGCACTTAATTCATATTTGCTGAGCATTGTTTTTGTTGTCTGTTCAGCCTCATTAATACTCTGTGTCATAATATGCATAACTTCGCCAACATGATTCATATTTTCAGTAAGCGTTTTATTAGAGGATTCTACTTCTTTGACAGCACTGTCAACAATCTTAATATTTTCACCAAGCGTAGATGCGTCGTTGGTAATATCTGTCACACTCTTATTTACATATGCCATCTTATCAATATTAAGCTGTATTAACTTTACAGTTTCTGTTATTGACTCCATCATCTTCTCTGATGTTTCTTCAAGATGCGAAAGTGCTTCCATAATACTGTTAGATGACTCTTTTGTTCCACTGCTCAGATTTCTTATCTCATCAGCTACAACAGCAAAACCCTTTCCGGCTTCACCTGCTCTTGCTGCCTCAATTGAGGCATTGAGTGCAAGAAGGTTTGTCTGGCTTGAAATGCTTTCAATAGTACCTGTCTCTTCTTTTACACTGTTGAAATCCGCCTTGAAATCTTTAAGTATTTTTTCAACATCTTTTGAGAGAACTGCCATTTTATTGGTTACTTCAACAACTTCTTTTAATTCATTCTCACTTGTATTAGCATGCTCAACAGAAGCCCCGATAAGTGTGACAACTTCATTCATAAGGTCAGCAACATCCTTAACCTGTGTGTCAATAACCTTAGTCATCTCCACTGATGAAATTGTCTTATCATTAAGAATTTCATTATTTGAGGCAAGTGTTTTCATGTCTTTTACAACATTATCCGCACCTTCTTTATTCTCATCCGCAAGTTCTCTTACGACAGTAACACCGTCAACTATGGAATTGCTTGCATCCTTAACCTGTTCAACCGTCTTTACAACTCTTGCAAGATTTGCCTTAATCGAAGCCGTAAGTGCACCATCCGATTCAATAAGATGCTTAATAGAACTATCAGTACAGAAAAAGCAGCACAGAATCATTGCAAACTGCAATGCACACTCCGCACTTGACACAAAATCCATCATGCCTTTTGCAAAACCGTTATACATATTGCTAGATATAAGAACAAACAAAGTCATCCACATCATAGACTTTATATACTTCGGATCTTTGTAAAGAATCATCATTGAAATCAAAGGCATTACGAACACAAATGTTATCTGACTAAGAGAAGTCCATGTTATAACGGCATAAAACAACAGATATCCTACTCCCAGGAACCACTTATACTTATTGCTGTCATTACCTCTTATAATCAGATATACCGCACCGCTTATATAAAGCAGCCATCCTGTTATTGTAAATGCAAGAAACCTGCTAAGTTCCACATCACCTGACGGAATCTTCACACCATAATAAACTGTTATAATCACTAATAAAATAAGCCATGTCAATCTGGCTCTCTTGTTTGCTTTAGCCCTGAAAAAGGACTCGTCGTACTCCTGCATACATTATCCTCCTGTTTCTCCGGTAAAATACCCCGTTTATTTAATTTCCATGTACAATAAAATTAAAAAACCCCCCGATATTCTCTCACACAAATATATTCAATATATTAACACATATATAGGATTATGTAAAACAAAAGCACTCTTTTTGCAAGATGTTTTTCAAAAGTCATTTTTGAATTCATAAATCATTCAAGAATTTTTCCATCTGTTGAAATAGTCACAACCTGCCATGGAATAAATTTTCCACTGTTTTTTAAAGCCATTTTTGCTGCATATTCAAGTCCGCCACAGCATGGAACTTCCATTCTCACAACTGTCACACTTGCAATATTGTTATTTGCAATAATCTCTGTCAGTTTTTCACTATAATCAACTGCATCAAGCTTAGGACAGCCTATAAGAGTAATCCTTCCACTCATAAAATCGCTGTGCATATTAGCATAAGCATAAGCCGTGCAATCAGCTGCAATCAGAAGATTTGCATTATTAAAATATGGTGCACGAACAGGAACGAGCTTTATCTGACAAGGCCACTGTCCAAGCTGCGACTGTGATATGCCTGAACTACAACATGCATTTTCACAGTTATCAGATACTTCTTTCTGCTCTTTTTCTTTTTGTGCTTTATTGGCAATAACTGCCTGCTCATCATATGCAGCCGCTTCTCTTTGCACAAATGTTATAGCTCCTGTCGGACATTCAGGCAGACAATCTCCTAGTCCGTCACAGTAATCATCCCGTAAAAGTTTTGCCTTGCCATCGACAAGACCTATCGCACCTTCATGACATGCATTGACACATGCACCACATCCGTTACATTTATCTTCATCAATATGAATAATTTTTCTAATCATGATATATTTCCTTCTTTCTTGTTTTTGTGAATTAAGCATACTATAATGGCTATAATAATTACGTTGTTATAACCACATTTGAAAAATAAAAGGAGTTTTTATGCAAATACCATCATTGCCTCTGTTTGCAAATATCAATGAAAACGAATGGAATTATCTTAGAGAACATAATATGTTAAAATTATCATCATATGCAAAAAATAACATAATTTTTCATATGGATGAACTTATAGATGAAATAGGAATAGTTATCTCAGGAATTGTAACAATTGAGAGTATTGACCTGTGGGGAAATAAATCCATTCTCAGCAATATTGCTTGTGGTCACGTTTTTGCAGAAACTTACTGCTTCTGTCGTGAACCACTTCAGGTCGAAGTTATCTCTGCCAGCAATACCGAGATTCTTTTCCTTAATATCAGCAGACTGTTTACACAATCAGATAACAACAACATTGCAAAAACACTCTCACAAAAAATCACAGGTAATATGCTCACCATTTCCATGCACAAAAACCTTATTTTATCAAACCGCATTTTTTGTACATCTCCCAAAACAGTCAGAAGCCGCCTGCTCATTTTTTTATCAAATGAATCAAGAAGAGCCGGCAGATCTGATTTTACAATACATTATGACCGCCAACAGCTCGCCGATTATCTTAATGTTGACCGCACTGCACTCTCCAAAGAACTTAGTAAAATGCGTGACGATGGTCTGATTTCATTTAAGAAAAATCAATTTTCAATAAAATCGCCGCTTCATGAATAGCATCTATTCCATTAACACTTTACTAATATATAATGATATACCAGGCTCAAATCTTGTTCCCTCCATGTACTTTATATCACTAATAATCTTTTCCGGTGTTTCACCCCTCATAACATGCCTGTCTGCATAATCTGCCACCGACAGGATTCTTGCAAGCACCGGTATTTCATTACCTTTAAGTCCTTCCACAAAGCCGGTTCCATCAAAACATTCACGGTGATACTTTACCGCCTGTGCAACATTAATTGTATCTTCAACCTGAAGCGTACTTAAAATCTCATATCCTTTTGTAACATATGTCTGATATACTGTATATTCATCATCCGTAAGGCTGTCTTTACGTATCAGTCTGTCCGGTATTCCCACCATGCCTATCTCATGCAGCAAGCCTGCACTATATGCATATTCGCACATCTTTTCATCAAGCTTCTTCATCTGTGCAATCTGCCTGCAATACCCGGCAACCCTCACACAATGTTCCTTTTCTCCCGAAATCTTTGCATCAAGAGCATTAGTCATAGTATCCATAATTCTCATAGACATTGCATGAAGATGTTTATTTTCTTCTTCTATACGGATTTGCAGAATCTGCTTTCTTCTTCTTTTATCAACCCAGTACTTCTGAATAGCATACATAAGACAATATGAAATCAATATAATACACACATAAATATATGGAAACCTCAATGTAACATTATCACCATATATATGTCTTATTGACATCTTCCCATATGTCCTTGAACATATAAGAATGATTACCGAACATATTATATTGATAAAAAAACTATTACGTATTCCAAGTATAAATACCGCCACCGATGAAAAAAACAGTGGAAAAAATACGCTGAAATATCCGATACACGCATGGTAATATACAAAGAATACCGGGATGGCAATTATAATAAAAGCAGCAACATCAACCCATGTCCGGTAATTCTTACGTGAGACTGCAATATTTAATAAAAGCATTAAAATAATAGAAAATAATGCCATAATATAATCCGTGTCCACTCCATATATCAGCCCATTAGGAATACTTATAATCCATATAAAACAGAATACTATCTTCATCCATAATGCAAGATGTTCATCCTCATACCGGCACATTAATATATCAATAAAGCCTGTACGTGTGTCTGTAAATTTTGCTTTGGTATCTCCCATATATTACAATATTATCCTGCCTTCCTTTATCAATTCGACAACAACCTGTGCAACATCTGCATCAAACTGTGTACCTGCCCCTTTTTCAAACTCACTGATTATATAATCTTTATCGCAATGTCTTCTGTAACATCTGTTGGAACTCATAGCATCTAATGAATCCGCAGCACTGATTATCCTTACAATATCCGGAATCTTATCACCTTTAATTCCATACGGATATCCTTTTCCATCAAATCTCTCATGATGATAAGCTGCTCCCATATCAGCCTGTGGAAGAAATTCAAGTCCTGCCAAAATCTCTTTACCCCATATCGTATGCTTCTTCATAAGCTCGTACTCTCCATCTGTCAACCTTGAAGGCTTGTTAAGCACTGCATCAGGAACCGCTATCTTTCCTATATCATGAAGAAGAGCACTCCTGTATATAATATCAATCTCTTCTTTTGTATAAGTCCTGCTCTTCATATTTTGTGCAATAAGTTCCGAATACTGTGCCACCCTCTTTGAATGCTGCTGTGTATACCCATCCTTTTCATCAAGCATACGGCTGATTGCCGTAACAGAATTAATCATCAGGACTTTCGTTCCCGCTACAGCTGACTGAACTTCTTTTTCAAGCTCATGCTCGTCATCAGCCTGTCTCATCTGATAATTCTTGTAGAATATATCCACGGTAATTACAACCAGACAGAATCCCCAGTAAAAAACCGGATAGAAAAAACGGTAATCCCTGCCATAATCATAATTAAATATATTGCCAAGCGGCGTCCAGAACGAAATTGTAATATATAGTCCATATATAACACACACAGGAACACCAAACTTCATTCCCAGTAAAATAAGTGTAATAACAGGAAGCAAAAGATACCATAATAAAGAAAATCCATCATTGGCTCCCATGAATATAATTGGCACAGCAAGAACCAGCAGAATAACTGCCGCAATCCTGCATACTCTGTATACATTCTTAAAATAATCTAATGCCCATACTGCCACCAGCGACACAGCTGCCACAAAAAATGTAGCTGCACCTATAATATACTTGCCGAGTCTTATATTCTCGACATCAATAAGAATCATAACAATTGCAAATACTGCCATAATCTTCTGAAGTGTTGCCGTATCAGCCTTTACGGACTTCTCATAGGCATATACTCGTTTTACTGTATCAAACGCTTCTGATAGTAATTTCATTAAACTTCACCCTGTCATCTTGTAAGTTAAACTTGTAATCCAATTCTATAAGTATTATATCATATGTATATTTTAATGTAAACAATTTATTTGCAACATATAGTTCGACATTTTTCAACATTTTATACAAATTTGTTGAAAATATTAGTTAGAACCCTTATAATTATAGTGCATATGATTTATGAATTTATTTTATCTAATAGGAGTATTTTATATGGATTATGATGAAAAATTATTTAAAGCGAAGGCCAATATAAAAGCCCAGAGAATATGGCTCGTATTCGCCCTTCTCCTCACTGCTAACTATGGTTCCGATGTATCTTCCGGTCTTTATCCGGTAAATAATTATATTATTTTTGTTATTTTGTGCTGGATACCTTTCTTTATTGGCGAAATTCTTCTTCGCATAAAAGGTAAAGATACAGATGCATATAAGTATAATTTGGTAATCGGATATGGCATTTTTTATACATTTTTATTATGTACTACTGAATCACCAATCGCTTTTACTTACATACTTCCTGTTACAAGCCTTCTTGTTTTATACAAGCAGCGTAAATTCATGGTTTACTGTGGAATAGCCAATACAGCCAGCATAATATTCAGTGCAGTCTACAGAGCCATGTTACTTGGATGCACAAGTGCTTCAGACATAAAAAACTACCAGCTTCAAGTATCATGTATTGTTTTGTGTTATATATGTTATGTAATGTCAATCAAACATCTCAACGAATCGGATGGTGCATTGACAGACAGCATTAAAGCTGATTTACAGCGGGTTGTAACAACTGTAGAAAAAGTAAAAACAGCAAGTAACACTATCATGGACGGCATCACTGTTGTACGCGAACTTGCTTCAGAAAATAAACATGGTTCAGATCTCGTACTTGATGGTCTCAACGAACTTACCGACAACAACAAACAGCTCCAGAACCACGCCTCGTCTTCACTTGATATGACTACTGACATTAATTCCCAGGTTGAAAATGTTGCAGGACTCATCAATGAGATGGTATCTCTTACATCTGAATCGGGTTCACATGCCCAGACAAGTTCAACCGACCTTGAAAGTCTCGTAAAGACATCAAAAACAATGTCAGAATTATCAAACGATGTCGAAAATATTCTCACTGAATTTAAGAATGAATTTGAGACAGTTAAAGAAGAAACAAGCACTATCGATAATATTTCAAGCCAGACCAACCTTCTTGCTCTCAACGCTTCAATAGAAGCTGCGAGAGCAGGTGAAGCCGGCAAAGGATTTGCCGTCGTCGCTGAACAGATTCGTACTCTCAGTACAGAAACCAAGTCATCTTCAGGGCAGATACAGGACGCACTTACACGTCTCTCAGAAATATCTGACAAGATGATGACTTCAATAGAACAGACAATTAAACTTATACAGGTTACTCTTGAAAAAGTCACTCTTACCGGTCAGAATGTTAATAAAATTAACGAAGATTCCGGCAAACTTGGTGAACGTATCTCTGTAATCAATACAGCTATGAAAGAAGTTGAATCTTCAAATCATCAGCTTGTCGATAACATGGAAAAAGTATATAACATTGTCGATACAATGACAGGCTTCATCAATGAATCTGATGAAACAAGCAAGCGAATGGTAAGCAAATACGAAGAAAGTGCTTCAAATATCGATAACATCGAAGAAATAATCCAGGGACTTATGTGCGAACTTGGCATTGGCGGATTCATGGGAATTGACGATATCAAGCCCGGCATGAAACTGAGCCTATTTATTGATTCCGAAAATGGTAACATCAATGAATATCACGGCGAACTTCTTGAACAAAACAGTAACAGCATAAAAGTACGCCTTGATAATTCAATTAATGTAGCAAAAAATACACCTTGTAAAGTACAGGTAACTGTTGGTAATGTTCTTTACTGCTGGGATAAAGCTACAATTAATCCTACATCAGGATTAACTGCCGGCAGCAATTCAACTAATATATTAACAATAATAATAACTACACGTCCTAGTATTGTAAACAGACGTAAATATCCTCGTCTTGATATATCTAACAGATGTACTATTACAGTTAAAAAGACCGGTAAGACTTACTCCGGAAAGCTTGACAACATCAGTGCTAACGGATTTGCTTTCCTTTCTGATAATTCATTCTTTGCAGACAGCAAGGGTTCTGAAATCTCTGTACAGATTGAAAACTTCGACCTTCCTGGCAACTCAGTTCTTGAAGGTAAAATCATTCGTTCATCAGACAATGAAGGCATGTATATCGTAGGCTGCCAGATGCCTGCTGACAATTTAGCAATTAAAGATTACGTTGAAAAACACTTAAAATAAAATCTTGTTTAAAAAGAACAAATCCTGCTTTTACAGGCAGTGATTTGTTCTTTTTTTGTAAAAACTATTACGTTTGTTATTTTTCTAACAATTTTATTTAATTTTTCATTATTATGAGAAAATTTTTCACATCTTTTACAAAATTTTGTCCAATTATATTTGACAAGTTAAATATTTATTTATAAAATCAAATCATGTGGGATTTTCACAGTGCGTAGCCGCCCCACATTATTAAATTCAGATTGGAGAAGAATATGGGAATATTTACTGGTAAAACAGCCATCATTACAGGTGGCGGAAAAGCAAAATCAATCGGATATGGCATCGCTACAGCATATGCCAAAGAAGGTGCAAATCTTGTTCTTACAGGACGTAACGAACAAAAACTTATCGACGCAAAGGAAGAGCTTGAAAAACTCTATGGTGTTAATGTCCTTGCTGTTCAGGCAGATGTCAACTCAAATCAGGAATCAGAACAATCAGTAAAAAATGTTGTTGCAAAAGCAGTCAAAGAATTCGGAAGAATTGATGTTCTTATTAATAATGCTCAGGCTTCCGCATCAGGTGTGCCTCTTGCAGAACATACGCTTGAACAGTTTAATCTGGCTATATATTCGGGATTATATGCCGCATTTCTTTATATGCGTGAGTGCTATCCTTATCTTAAAGAAACGAAGGGGTCTGTAATCAATTTTGCATCAGGTGCCGGACTTTTCGGCAATGCCGGACAGGCTTCATACGCTGCCGCAAAAGAAGGTATCAGAGGACTTTCAAGAGTTGCCGCTACGGAATGGGGTAAAGACGGAATTAATGTTAATATCGTATGCCCTCTCGCTTTCACGGCACAGCTTGAGAATTTTAAAGCAGCTTATCCTGAGGCTTACGAAAAGAACTTAAAAGCTGTTCCTGCCGGTCGTTTCGGTGATCCTGAACAGGACATCGGACGCGTATGCGTACATCTTGGTTCACCTGATTTCAAATATATGTCAGGCGAAACTATCACGCTTGAAGGCGGACTCGGTCAGAGACCTTAATAACAGTAACAATAACCGTAATTAATCATAATAATAACCGGTTAAATCGAAAAACACCGTACCACATACTTGTGATACGGTGTTTTTCACATTTCAAATAATTACAAAATACATTTTTGTATTATTTTACTTATCTTCTTTTTTCTTCTTTGAAGAAACTGCAACATATACGATACCTGCAACGGCAATTACCATAACGACAATTAAAGGAACAAGAACTTTCATTACTCTGTCACCTGTATCAGGTGTTGTAATTGATGTGTCACTTCCTGCCGGTATATCTGTTCCGTTATCAGCAGCATTTGTATATTTAAGGAAGTTGCCTAAGTTGATTGAACCATCTTCATTTCTCTGAACTGCTTCAATTCCACCAAGGAGATAATCCTTGAATTCAGCGAGGCTTACAAAGTTAGCTGCTGTAAGTTCAACGCCATCAGCATTAACAGATTTACCTGTTTCTTTGTCATATAAGAAATTGCTTGATGATTTAATCATATTCATAATATCAGCTTCTGCATCTTTTTCTGTTGATGTAAGAGCTGCAAGTGTTTCCTCATTTTCCCATGAGTTATCTGCAAATGACTTGAAGTTTTCAACTACAAACTGTGCAGTTGCACCTGTATATGTGTGAAGTTCAAGGTTTGAACCTCCGTTGTTGTAACCTGTACAGTTAATGTACTCGCCCATTGGGTCACTGTTGTTTGTGAAACCGTTAGCTGCATTACCAAATGAGTAGCTGTTGTAAATCTTATGATTTACGGCGATACCGCTGCCGCCCATCTTGAAGCCGTTACCGTCACCCTTTGTCTTAACGAGCTTGCCATCTTCAATTACATAACCATTAGCATAACATACTGAATCATAGATTTCTACTTCACCGATTGCACCAGTACCGCTCTTTGAGAATAAATCCCAACCATCATCTGCGTTATATGCAGCTACGCAGTACTTAAATACGTTACCAACACCACATGTAAGCTTTGCAGCAAATCCATCGGCATTATTGTCTGACTTATCTCTGTTGTTGTAAGCATTACAGCTTATAATCTGGTTGTATGAAGGCCAGTCTTTCTGTTCTGTAGCACCATCAGTTCTTGAAATTGAAAGACCTGAATTAGTATGTCCTGCAAAATCACAGTTCTTTAATATATTATGATTACCACCGCTCCTCCGCCTTTCCATTAATACCTATTACACTAATCGGCTTTGCATCTC
>ERZ860508.239-NODE-239-length-48121-cov-7.604273_pt1 | contig 48121 bp, 46 predicted proteins | sample MGYA00509976_ERZ860508 | MGnify/ENA primary metagenome ERZ860508 (study PRJEB30046, sample SAMN00715242) | human gut metagenome | study: EMG produced TPA metagenomics assembly of the A metagenome-wide association study of gut microbiota in type 2...
AACGGTGCTGCTGTATCCGCCGGAAAACTTACACGATAACTCCTAATTTCTACATAACCACGAAAAACTACCACAATTTTTTGTATTATTTTATTACTTCAATGTATTAAAAACATGATTTATCATTTTATTCCACAGGAGGAAATTCGTATGAAAACTTTCAAAAAATTCTTTCAAACAAAATCGTTTACCTTACAAACATTAAGTTGCTTAGCACTTACTGTAGCAACTCTCGCTGCTAACTCTCGCTGTGTATATATTTATCATAATCCCAAAAAGCCTAACGAGCTTCAGCAGTTAAAGAAATTTTGACAATCACCACACCTAAAACCACTGGTATTTGAGCCGGTGGTTTTTCATGTCACATTAAGTTATTAGTTAATATATATTACCTAATTTTCTTTCCCACTTTTAATTTTTTATATTAAATTGTTCTTTCAAGGTGGTATCATTTTGACCCCCTCCCCCGTCCACACGCTACATTTTTTCCTCCTATGATGCCTCCTGTTTAAATTCACATGCCTGTAAACAGAAACTTCCCCAAGTTCATACTTATCATTAATAGTTCCTTTCGCCCTGATTTCTCCACTGAAATCTATGCCTTTTTCTATACAATTTGCTTCGTTACACTCAATTGTATGCTGGGTGGTTTCAACTTCTGACAATTCTATTTTTATCTTCTCCTTCTGCTTTTGGTTCACTTGAATAGCATCATCTCCCTGGCATATTTCACTGTTTTCGTTCTGTGATTCTGCCTTGCTCTCTGGGAAGAATAACGTATACAAATTTGAAGTCTGCCCTCTATTTCCCTCACGGAATCGGATCTCTTTTGTCACATATCCAGTTTCCACCAACTCACGCATGGCACGTTTTACCGTAGAGATACTGATATGCAATTCTCTCCCGATAGTCGGCACCGAGGGAAAACAGGTCTGATTCTTGTTTGCCCTGTCAATCAGATACAAAAGGACCTGTAACGCTCTGTTTTTTAAATTCGACTGATATGCTAACTGCTTCATTTCAAACTGGTTCATGTTCGTTACCTCACTTTTCTCATTTTTATATGCTCTATCGTTTCATTTTAACTTCTCTCTATGAAGAAGCCGGGGAATCACTCCCCGGCGATATATCTTTCAATGATATTCTTAAAAATCTTTGCGTTGGGGCTTCCATTCATGCAGTCCGGCTGGTATTCCAAGAAGAATACCTTATGATAGTCCGTCTGAAATGCCTCCACATAGGTGTCCTGCAATGCTGATTCCACAAAAGGACACAATACAAATGCTGCTTTTGTTTCATACTGCTTAAGAAGCTTCATGGTATGCACAATCTCATAGGGCTTTGTACCACAGACCAGAAGCAGGATATCTGCATCTGCTTCTGGTCTGCCTGTTCCATAGTCCTCAAGCAGAAAGTGAAACCCTGCATCCGGTGTCTGTGTTCCATACCACATTTTTTCCAAGCGATACCCTCCTGCTTCCTCATCCATCTCATAGGCATCCGACAAATAGTGAATGATGCCGCTGGTATTCTTCTCCACATAGGCCACACTTGCTCCTACGCTTCCAAGCCACGCAGCAAAACCCAACGCCGTGGTAGTCGTACCGATACGACTTTGGGAGCTTATCATGGCAATTTTAATACCATCCGCCATGAAATGATAATGCTCTCCCTGCACTTTCATTTTTTTCCGCTCCTTTGGAACATATCTCGTCATGCCCTGACTGCTCAGAGACTGCCTTATTTCCTCCTGCATCCCTCTGATTTCCACGTTGGTGACAATATTTCCCACTCCCGCATCCAGCAATGCCCTGCATAACGGATCGCTCTCTTTTAACCCCTCGCAGATGACCGTGATCCTGGCATTATACATGGTCAGAAATTCCTCGATGGCCTGAGCAAAGTCCCTGTCCTCATCACCAAAGGCAATGCGGTCTAACACCAGCTCCGTGCAGTGTGAAAAATTCCGCATATCGTAAATAACAAACTGCTTCAGCATAAAATTTCCCGTCATTTTCTTAACCGGCAGGGCATCCTCTTTCTCTGCCAGAAAGTCCAGCAGATTGGTGTGCTGCTGGGATGATAAATATAAAATCATTTCCTCTCGTCTCCTTTTTAGTTTGAAATAGCCCAGAACGGACCGCCTGCACCTACCCGCTTTCTCGCTTCCTCCAAAATGAGGGACAAGTCCCACTCCTGATTGCTTCGCTTCAGACTGGCAGGATCCGCCACCAGAACCTTTCCATCCGCAGTGATTCCCCGCAGCACTATGAAATGCCCGCTTTTTGTGAAATGTCCCTTTGACATAATGGCAACTACCAGCTTTCCCTCGGCAAGGGCATCTGCCACATCCTCCCCGTCAAGATTTATATCCACAGAAAGCCCCCAGTGTTCTGCCGCCTTTGGTATCAGACTGTGATAGGAACCTCCGCCCGGACAGTAATACCCATTCTCATAGGACCACTGTGCCATCTCTACCGGATCCACGTTTGTGCCTGTCAGTGTAGATACCACAATACTCATGCTGGTTGGACCGCAGCCATGGGTTCCGATCTTGTCCTGTCCGTATGGTTCATCTGCCCAACGCTCGTCCAACTGATTGTAGTAAACGACCTGCGTTTCTCCTTCCCTGCCAAGCAGAATATCCTCGTCATACTCCTGTCCGTCTGCCTCCCTGAAATCCCTCTCAAAGATACCAGAGTCATTGTTATATCCATAGTCCTTCTGAAACTCATCCACGGCGGCAGCTTCATCCCCCACCAGCCATTTGGAGAGAGCTGAAAAGGGACTTGTGGCAAGATACATAGTGAGCGCCACCAATAGCAGAAGGAAAATGACTGGACCTAAGATAATCGCTAGCAGTCTATTCCTGCTTTCCTTGTCTTTCGCGGCCTGTAAAGCTGCCTCTGCCAGCAGCTTCACTAAAATCGAATCTGCCATCTTTGCGCCTCCTTTCAAAAGGCGGACTTGTTATCGTCCGCCGCCTTTACCCATATAGTTGAATTTGTACTCCGGTATATCGAACTGGATATGAAGCCGCTTCGCTCCTGCCATAAACAAAGCGTGTCCCCTCTTTCTCGCCAAGAGAAGCTCCTGCTCCGCTTCCGTCAGGTCGTAAAGGTCTGCTGTCTCTTTCAGGTTCTTTCCATCCGTTCCCATCAAAATCTTATAACACGGGATGTCAAGCAATGCCTGCCCATACTGCTTGATGCTCTCATGCAGAAAGTCTACAAGGCTGTGGGAAATGATACCCAGTGCCGCCTCATACTTTCTGGCACGTTTCATCACATTTCTAAGATATACCAAGGACTGCGGTACTTTCTGGTCGATCATCAGATATGCCTCGTCGCAGATCAGCAGCACACGTTCCTCCCTGTCATGACTCATCTGCTCCCAGTCATAAGTCAGGATGTTAAAATATTGGGTACGCTTGATGTTATCCCCGGTTTCCTGCAAGGCATGAGTGTCCATGACAGTAAACCGGGAATTGCCGGAAACGGTAGTATGCCCGTTCCAGATAAAGCTGTCTGCTCCCTCTGCTATGTCGTACAGCAGCATGGTAAGGTCGGTGTAGACTTGATTTTCCTTTTCCGTTTTTGTCTTTTCCTGCACCAGTGCATAGAGGTCGGAAAAAATCGGGAAGTCCTGCGGTTTCCGTTTGGTAACATCCGTGTCCCATGTGATGTGAAACTTCTGGTACAACTCCACCAGACACTTTTTTAAAACTGCTTTCTGCATATCCGTCAGGGACGGAATGTAAAGGCTGAAGAAAATCTCCAGATTCTTCATGTGCATGGCCAGCTCACTGAGCTCGTCATTGCAAGGCTCATTCATGCCGTAACCCTCACCCCGGTACAGCCGAAGTTCCTCTATCTCGTCCTCGTCATCCCTCGGTGACGGTCTGACCTGAAGGGGATTAATCATTCCCTTGGAGCCGCCTACTGCGTTAATCCAGTCCCCGTTTAAGTTCTGGCATAAATCCCTGTATTCCGATTCCGGATCAATGACGATAATGCGTGTCCCTTTCATATACTCGGATAACAGGATGTGCTTGATCGCCGTGGACTTTCCCACGCCGGAATTACCCATGACACAAAAGTTGCTGTTGGTCCTGTCCCCGCCACGCTTCCATGTGTCTACAATTACCAGACCGCCGCTGGTATCTTTAGCAAAGTAATAGCCCTCCCCGTCATTGAAGCCGCTGCTGGCAAAGGGAAATCCGCCCACAAAGGTGGAAAAGGGAACAACTTTTTGCAGGATGCTCTCCATCTTGGCATGATTCGGAAATGTAGGCGATAAGTGCATAAAAGCCTCTTTCTGCAAATTAGGGATTGCCCGCATCTTGCATTTCATTACGCTGGCTACGCTCTCCGCACGGCGGCAGGCTTTCTTGAACTCTTTTTCCTCCCTCGCTACGGGCATAACCTCCACACTCATCAGCCCGACTGTCTCGCCCTCCCTGTCAATCTGCATGATGATCTTCTCCCCGTCCTCTGCGGCCTTTTCTGCCCGCTGTCTTGACAGGGGATCCTTTGCTCCGTCTGCAAGCCCTCTCTGCTGTACCACACTTCTTGATATGGCATTGATAAGTGTTCCGTTATCCACCGGCTTGAAGCCAATAGATACTAAGGTGCTTGGAATGTTCGTCAGCTTTGAAAGCCACTCCACATCCACTTTCTGTGGGTAACGGATAATTCCGTAAGCCTTTCCGATGTTCTCCCCGATGGAAAGACGGTTCTTTTCAAAAGACAGACCCATAGGCGTCACTACGTTCAACAGGGCATTATTTACCGGTGCCTGTTCCACCGTCTGCGCTGCATGTCTCATTACATCACTCCCTTCAGCACGGGTATACTTGCCGCCGTTTCCGCATCCTCCAGATGGGTATAGGACGGATTGTTTACAAGGTTAATCAGCCTGACGATCTCTTTTTCCGTCAATATGTCGCAGGTCACGCCGCCAGTTGCGAATTTCTCGCAAAGCAAAGATGCCCGTTTTAGCAGGTCACGCTCAATACCCTCCTCCTGCTTCTCCCACAATGCGATATAAAACTGTCTTTCCACAATCTCTCCAGACAAGGCAAAACCGCCCATCTGCAAGATTTCCTGACGAAGCAGCTCTTTTCTTTTGTCCTCCGCTTCCTTTAACATCTCGCTCATCTCCGTTATCAGCGGGGAAATATCCACCGGACGGGATAACGCCATGAACTTGAACTGGTACTGGATGTCGGAAAGCTCTGCTGTCAGTGTCTTAATTAGCACATTCTTTTCCGACTTGCTGTATAAGTCGATACTGATAGCATGGATCCGCAGATAGATAAATACCATCCCGCCACGGGTATACAGGTACTTATCCCGAATGTCCTTGACATTGATGAACTGCTGTGCTGTCTGCATGGCCGTACTGCCTGCATCCGTCTGCGGGGTTTTTTTACTGGTTTTCAAAAATAAAAGCAAAATGCCGCCACCTATCAAGGTGACGGCAAGCATGATAATGGGAAATAAAAGACTTTCCATTTCTTCCTCCGATTTCTATTTAATTTAATGGCCGCACATGCCAGTCTGAAAACAGATTGTCATGGATCGTCAGGGTGTCGTTCAAGTGCATCTGCAGCATCCCCGCCGGTGTCCATGCGTCAATGACCTGTGCATATACGGTATAGTTCCCGTCCGGGAACCAGACCGGTGTAAAATGTGTTCTTCTGTTATAGGTACTGTATTCATTCCTCTGAAACTCAAACTGTGCAGGATATCCCGGACTTGTCGGCTCCAGCAGCCTCCAGTAATCGGTATAGTGAAATTCCGGGAAATAGGCTACACAGGTCTGTACCTGCGTGATATGGCTTGCAGGTGCACCGGAACGCATATCCGCCGTGGCTGTCATGTTGATGCCATAGCCTGATTTCAACGTGCTTCCTGATGCAGTGGGGTTCTTTTCATCCAGAGTGATACGCATGGCTGCGGACAAGGATGCCGAATAGGTGTCTAAGGCATAATCATACCAGCCCTGATCCTCCCACTCTCCATTGTCTACCCAATGCCCGTGACTGGAAGTACAGCCCGCCGGACAACTGGAGCTATGGCTTCCACTCTCCCAGTCCCAGTCAGATACCCATACCCAGTTAGCGTGCCACCAGCACCGCCAGACACCCCAGCTTAGGCTCGTCACATTCTGCCCTGCCGGTAAGGACGGTCTGCTGTAACCGTTGTAACGGTCATCTGCCATGGGATCCGGTGGCGGGTTTTCATTTAAGTCCACCACGTTTGCCCGTATGGTGGTGGTCGCAAGGCTTCCCTTATTTGCGGATATGTTTATGGTAATCTCACAAGGTTCGGACGGTGTATGCCATTTTACCCACACAAGCTGACTCCCGTTTTCCGGGATAACCACACCGGACATCTGATAGCTCCTGCCGCCTATGGAAAAGGTCACGGTTGCCTTGGCAGCGTTGTTGATCTCATCCGTGGTTGACAGCGTTGTGGAAGTAATCACATCCGTATCAATCCGATATACTGCATCGTACTCCGCTTCCGTGGGCGGTGCGCCCTTGTAGCTGATGATCCCGATACCCAGCGTCTGTATCATTTCATCCGTTGACCTTGCCGTAGTCTTTGAGCCGGTATAAGCCGGAAAACCTAAATCTGCCTTCTCCAAAAACAACGCAAGAGCCAGGTTCTTCATGACTACTGTGGGAAAATGTGCGCCTAAATCGCCACCCACCATCCGGTTATAAAGCCCGGCCTCGGTGGTCGTCATGGCAAAATAAAGATTGTTATAGATTAGATAGATAACCGGTTCGATCATCAGTTTATAGGAACCATTTGTAAGTGTTGTCACATCCATGCCCACCTTTCCTGCTACCATGGATGCCGCCCCTTCCGAACAGAAGTACCGCTTGATCTGTGCGATACTCGCCTTACTACTATTGCTGGATATAATCTGGGGCATGGGATTATCAGGTGTATAGTAAGTATAGCCCGATGTCTGTAATGTCAACGCTGCTCCATTGCGGTACTGCATCTTGCTGACTTTTCCAAAACTGAACATATTGCCTGCAACAGACGACAGATTCTTATTGGTAAAGTCCATGGGGCCCGCCACAATCCCGCCGGACTCGGCATCTACCACCGTTACACGCACCCCCTGATAAGAGTTGCCCGGTCAGTTATAGGCTTTCGTTCCCTGATTCAGTCCCCCTCCACCACCATCCACGTTTCCGCTTCCCTCTGCATGGGCGGTCAGCGTACCTGACAGCAGCATGATAAGTGTCAGGAATACTACCATAAATGTTTTTTTCAAATTATTTCCTCCCAAGTTTTTTAACTGCAAAAATTCCCAGCGAGATAACCTCACTGGGAACTTGTAATAAGCGTTTAAAACAATTTATAAAAATAGATATAAGATTATAAATTTACATATGTCTATGCTCGATTTTGTCGGTAATAGAACCGTCTTTGTTAATTTTTCTTGTTGCTTTGACTGTAGAACCGTCTGACTGTTTAAAAATCTTGGTAACACGCGCTGTTTGCTTTCCCCCATACGTTTCCACTTTATCTGGTTTGGTTGTTGGTACTATCGGCATGGTATTGTTTTTCTTAACTATATCTCCCATTTATTCATCCTCTTGTTTATTATGACGTAAAAGTATACTTAGTTATTTCGTTATACCATGTTACGTCACAACGTGTCAAGACACTTTCCCGCCGAATAAACAGAAAAAGATCATGACCTGCACCATACTCCCAAATATAATCCTTACTCTGTTTAATTCATGTCACCAATCTGCTTGTTCCAGTCTCCGTCAGAACCTGCGGACTCTCCCTGCGGTGCGCCCGGCTGGTCTACATATCCAAAGCCCGGTACATATACCTGTCCGCCGTCGTTGGTGCTACCCCCTGCCGGTTCTTCCGGCTTCTGTTCCGGTTCCTTCACCTCCGGATCATACTGTGGCGGTTGCTCCTGATTCTCTGCAGCATCTGTATCCTTGACCTCCGGTTTCTCTGCCGGAGGCTGTGCATCCTCCTTGGTATGGGACTTTTCACTGTCATCCCCGCCCTGTTCACTTCCTGCATGGATGTCTACTGTTTCCGACTCACTGCTTTCCGGCTGCTCTGTTTCCTGTCCGCTGCTTTCGGCTACTTCCGACTTGGTTTCTTCCAAAGCCTCTGACTCCTTGGTAATATCAATTTCAGGGACAGTCACTTCTATCTGCTCCGTGATCTGTTGCACAGGTTCCTTTCCCTGCTCTTTCGGTGTTCCAATCTTTACCAGATAAAAACACAACCCTCCAGCAAGGCATACCGCCACTGCTGTAAGTATAAAAATCACCAGTTTCTTTTTCTTATCATATTCTTTTTTCATCGAAAAGACCTCACTTTCCATAAAATCACTTTTACGGCAAATGCTGTCCTACTTTTATCCAACTCCATCATACAACAGACGTTTGAATGCGTCCAGACATTTTCCAGCAAATCAGATACTTTTCTCCTAATCTAACACACATCCTACATCTCTGTCTATCGCATTTTAGAACTTGGGCATATAGGCAGCTTTTGTCCTGATCGTCATACGGACAGGCGGCAGAGCCTCCCATCCGAAAGATAAAGGTATCTCCAACTGCACCGAAACATCCGCTTCAAAATTCTGGCTGGCGTTACCCGGTGCAAAGGGTGCATTGCTGATCGATACATTCAAATCCGTTACCCGGTATTCATATCCATTTCCCTGCCATTTCACATGATACGCTCCATCAGGGTTCGTACCAAGCAGGCGGTCAAGCCGTGTATACACATCTCCGTAATCCAGTGTTTCCTCCCAGCAGTCCCCTGTCATAAAGTAGCCGCCACTGTACCCCTCCCTGAGTCCGTCATAGACCTCATTATAGTTGGTGGTCGCCACGGATATAACGGATTCCTGCAAGGCATTCCGTACCCCATAGGCGATAATGGAAAGCCGGAAGAACTCTGCCAGCACGCACAACGCAATCAGCAATGCCAGCACCAACGCCACCGTAAGCGGATAGGACATACCTTTTTTATCCTTTATCATTTTTTTCAGTTTTCCCATGTCTGCCTCCGTCACTTATAATAGACTTCACTCTTACCGCTTGCCCTCGCTTTTAGTTCAATGGGAAAGGAACCAAACACAAAGAAACCGATATCCACCCTCTGCGTCAGTGTCACCTGGATGTCTCCGTTTAGCTGCACCTTATTCCCGCTGTAATAATCACAGTCCCACTCTATCTGCGGATCAAGTCCCGTTTCCTGCTTTAACTGTGCAATCCTGCCAGACACATCCGTACTCCCCTCGATTTCTGCCTGTCTGACTATTCTCTCCGCAAAGGAATCAAGCTGCTGTTTCTTCATAAAGACCGGAAACAGTGTCATGGCAAGAGCCACTACCAGCATCAGACAAATGATCCCGATTGCAACATCAATATACCCCTCTCCCCTGCGGTTTCGGCACACATCTCTTATTCTTCTTCTCATGGCTGCTCCTCCTAAAACATTCCCGACATTGTTCCGAGTATCTGATAACCCATGACTCCCATGTAAATCAGAAGCATACAAGCCAGCAGCAAAAAGGAATACCTTCTGATTTTCGGCGGTCGTTCCATGGCAAGCCTTTTCAGCCTCTGCACTTCAAGCTGCTTCATGTCATGGGACAGCATACGGAAGAATGTCACACCGTCATCTCCCCGGATGCACCCGATTAAGCCCCTTACCACATCGGAAAGCATAGCACTTGATACCCTAGCTTCCAGTCTGGTAAGTGCCGTTTCGTAGTTACCCGTCCTCATATCAGCCGTAGTAATGGCAAGTTCATTCCTTAGTGCCGGACCTGCATTCTTCTGATAAGTCTCCAGCATGGAAAGGATGTCACGGCTTGCCATCAGCTCCTGCGTAATGGTCGCTACAAACCTCGGCAGTTCAAACTCGATTTCTTCTCTCCGCTTTTTTACCATTTTTTCTGCCTTTCCGCTTTCGGAAAAGAATGTTCCTATCCCCAGCACCAGAAAAACAGGAAATAGAAGCGGAACCGTTAGCAGACAGGGTATGATACAAACAAATATCAGCCCTGCCTTTACATAGGCCTGCGCCATATACAGTTCCGGTGTCATTGGAATTTCTGCGGAACGAAGCGTTGCCGCCAGCTTCCGCTTTTTGTACTCATCCATGGACAGGAAGCGGGCGATTTTGCCGGATAATTCCATGATAAAGGCATCCGAACTTCTCGCCTGCTTCTTCTGATTTTTCCCCACGGTCAGGATTGCCCTGCTGGTGCGGTAAGTGGGTACTTTAAAGACTTCCGCAAGAATAAAATAGCTCCCTGCCGTAAAAAACACGGCAAAGAGCAGTAGAATCATGTTCTGCATATATTGTTCTCCTCCTACCTCTTATACTCAATAGGCCTGATATGCTTCGATACTGCCGCCACAGATATAAATACCACTGTTCCGCTGATGGCAAGCAGCACCTTTCCAAAGCCGGTAAACATCAACGTCTCATACCAGTCCTTATTCAGAAAGTAAAGCAGGGGGATGCTTCCCAAAAGCAGGATTACCATAGTGATGTACTCCTTTACCGGTTCATAAATCAGCAGATCAAGTTCCGATGACACCACACGCATATCCGACAGCTTCGACACAATGGGCGGCAGGGTGTTCTTCAGGTTGTAATCATCCTGGCAGGCAACCACTACATCCACCCACTCATGGAATACCGCATTATCCATCCCCTTTTTCAATCCTTCCAAAGCTTCCGCAGTGTTGGAATTGATTAGTTTCGCCTCCATGAGAAAGTTCCGGAACACTTCTGATACCGGCGGATTTAAGTAGGGCAGATTTTCTTCGATTGCCCGAATAATGGTATTCTTGTTTCGCAGGTAACTGGTGGTAATCATGGATAAAGCCGTTTCCAGCTCCGTATTGATCTGCTTCTTATGCTTGGATGCCGTAAATTTCACATAGTAAAACGGTAAAAGTGCAAAGCCCACTGCCAGCACCGGCACCATCAGACTGTTATTCATGGTAAGGGCAATCATCACGCCCAACACGAATAAGATCATGGCAAGCACGCACAGCATGGTAAACTGTTCGCTTTTCCCGGTCAGCCACAAGATTTCCTTTACTTCTTCAAACAACAGTTTCAGTCCTTTAGGCTCTTTCTTCTTTTTACTCTCTTTGATCCGGTTCTTCATGCTGTGATTTTTGGGTCTTAAATACCCCGATAAGCCCTCCAAAAATACAAAGGGGGACAGCTCCAGCATGATAAAACATCCCGCCACTGCCATAAAAAAGGCAATGGTCACAAGTAATGTCATAGGTCATACCTCCATTTCTTCCAGTAATTCTTCATAATCATCACACTCCATACGCCGCATATCCGGCACTTCCTACTGCTTTGCCAAAAGCTGCTCCTGCATTTTTAAAGGCAGTCCGTTTTCACGGAGCCGCTTCTGCAAGCCTTCCGAAAGATTCTCCACCTTCTCATAATGTCCTATAATCTTGGGCTTTCCCTCTGCAATGATATTGTCTGTAATATTGAACCGGTACAGAGTACGCATTTTCTTCCTTCCGTCCTGCAATGTCTCACATTCCGTTATCTCCATAATCCTTCGGGAATTGTCCTCCAACCTTTTTGCAAATGCCACAATCGGAAACGCTTTTGTGGCAAGGTTCTGCAGCGTGGCATCATCCATCCCCGGCTGCTCCTGCTTGCACAGCGTAACCATACGGTAATAGGTATCTTCACAGGAATTGGCGTGAATGGTGGTAATCACGGAATGCCCGGTATTGGCGGCATTGATAGCCTGCATACTCTCCCCGCCCTTCATCTCCGCTACTGCGATACAATCTGGATTGATGGTAAGGGTGGTTTCCAGCAGCTTTACCATGTCAATATTCTGTCTCGGATCATCGGAAAACCTTGTCACCAGATGCACCACGTTATTCAGCACATTTCCTTCCTCGTCAACGGCAGTCAGATCAAACTCACGGCATCCCTGCTCTATGGTAACAATACGCTTGCTGTACGGCACTTCACCCAATATCCAGCTCATCAGCGTAGTCTTTCCCGAAGAAGTCGCCCCGGTTATACACATGGATACACCATGGGTAAAGCACAGGGAAAGCAGATCCAGCATTTCCCCTGTGGCAGTTCCAAAACCTACAAACTGCTCTTTTGTCAGCTTCCTCGGATTTACAATACGGATAGACACCGCCAGCCCTTTTTCCTTATCAATGACGCCATCGCCCATAACCGTGATACGGATTTTGTTGTTCAGATGCCCCACCACAATCGTCTGTGCATTGTCAAAAATCATGCCGGACTTATGCAGGAGCCTTCGGATGACATCGACTGCATGACCAGCACTGTTAAAATGCTCCTTTGCCGGGATAATCTCGCCGGTAGAATAAGTAATCTTGACATCCCGCCACTGGTTGATATTGATTTCCTCCACATCATCTCGGTACAGATAACGTGTCAGGAAAGAAAAGCCTGTCATCTCCCCATAAAGAAGATCGCAGAGTTCCGCCTGCTCCATTCCCTCTACACCCACGTTGCTCTGTTCCAGATATTTCCCAATGTAGGATTCAATCAGTTCCCTGTTCTCGTCCTGATTGTCACGAAGCACGGAAGCAAAGTTCTTGGATATGTACTCCTGCACATCCTTCAATACTTCCGGAAAAGTGCGGTATACCACACTTTTGTTTAACATCCCGGCAGTTTCATGTATGTTTAATATTTCCTGCAATTCTTTTCCTCCTGCTTAAAATTCTCCCTTGTTTTTCCAGACAAAGGGGCTGCGCACTACCAGTTTCTTTGTCTCTGCACCCGGCTTGTTTTCGCCCTGTTTTGTCTCATACAGTCCAAAGACTTCGACCAGCACTTTCCTGACCTCCGTCTGAAAGGGACCAGCTTCCTTGGAAGTCAGCCCATTCCACAGACTTGCCTCATCATACTGCTTTTCCAGTTCCGCCACATAAGGGAATACAAAGCCTACTCCGCCATACTGTCCTGCGGCTGCTTCCCATTCCTGCCCGGTCTTAAAGTTCCCGATGGCACTTATATATTTTCCATTGTCTGCGCGGCCTTCCAGCATACCCGCATGGGACTTGAAGTAAGATATTCCCCGCAGATTGGAAGTTCCCACACGCAGTACCCGGTCTGCCATCTCCATGGCAAGGATGGAAAACACATCCGCTTCAAAGACAGAAGTACAGTCCAAAATCACATAATCAGCCAGATGCCGCAGGCACACAAGAAATTCCACTGCCCTCTCTCTTGTAACCTTGGGATATGACATCAGGTTTTCCCCCATCCTGTACCCCAGCAGACTGATATATTCATTTGCAGGGACAGACACACAGGCTTCCAGTATCTCATTTTGTGTCAATGCCGGAGACGTGAGAAGTGCTCCCAATGATACTTCCTGCTCCATATCCATAGGAAGCAGGAACGGCACAGAAGGCACAAAGGGGTCACTGCATACCACAACCACATTTTTCTTTTTCTTCGCTATCTCTGCCGCCAGCTTTACCGCCAGGGTAGTCTTTCCGCTGCCGGGGCTTCCTACAATAGCAAGCATATTTCCATGTTCCATCCTACTGTCCTCCTGCGTTCACTTTTACATCATCCACAATAGGTTCTTCCTTTTCCTCCTCTGCGTCTGCTTCTGCTGTTTCCGCTTCCTCTTCCACTTCTTCCGTATACAGTTCTTCTAAGACTTTCTGCTGTTCATCCAAAAACTTTTCGGCCTGTGTGCTGTCCCCACGGAATACCAGGGCAGCATGAAGTTTTCCGGTCTGTTCCAGTTCTGCAAGAAGCCTTGCCTGCTCCGGCATTGCAAGCACGGTAATGGTGGACGCCAGTTCCTGTTCCTCTCCATCCTCCACATCAGCCTGCACATCATTGTCCGTTCCGCTGCTTGCCGTAGTTGCAATGATCTCCACATACTGAAGCTCAGGCAGTACCAACGTTTCCCTCTTTTCTCCCACATCCGAGGCGATCAGGGTTACAATATCACCGGCCTCCAGTTTCCCGGACAGACCGGCTGCAAAAGATTTAATACTGACGGAGATTGCACGGTTCTCCCCGTTTAATTTGCCAAGATAGGCATTCTTTAACATGGGAGTATCTGACAGCTTGCTCTCTAAGATATAATCCCCTATGCACATATCAGTGTTGGCGTATTTGCCAACCACATCCTCCGCCTTGTAGACTACATTGCCGGGCAGGTTATAGCCGCCCACTTCCACGGTAATAAGCATCTTCTCCGTAATCTGTTCGCCCTTGTGGATCTCCGTATTCACACGGACCAGAGATACCTTTGATTTCAGTGCATTGTTGAACATCGGGGTAAGACCGAAGCAGATAATCAGCGAAAGGATGATACAGATCAGTCCAATCACAATACGGTTCTTCAATAAATTTTTCACTTTTCTTTCCTCCATTTTTATCATAATTTTTTATGCAGGCAGCATGGCAAGCAGACATCCCAACGCCAGATACGGCGCCATTGCAAATCCTTTGTCCTCTTTCTTTGCATACGCCGTCTGAAACAGGACTGCCAGAAACAGCCCCAGCATCAGTGCGATATAGCCCCGCTTTACGCCAAGCACAAATCCGCAAGCTCCCATCAGTTTGATGTCCCCACCGCCAATGCTTCCTTCTTTCACCAGTGCCGCCACCACAAAGGGTAGCGGCACAAGAACAAGCCCCAGAAGTGCCGGGGCTAATTCTGTCTCCAGTAATCCGGCCATCAAGATAAGAACCGGTACATAGTCCGGCACGGTATGGGTTGCACAATCATACTCTGCCGCAAATAAAAGCACCTGCCCCGTTAAAATACAGGCAAGTGCGTGTAAAGTCGTTCCATAAGCTCCGATAAATACGGCGGTGACAACCGCAGCCGTCACCGCTAAATATCCGATTTTTTCAGAGCCGGTCAGTTTTTTCAGCAGCATATCCAGCAGAACTCCCAAAAGAAAACTTGCTGATACTGCCACCAAAAAATCATGTAATTCAAGAAACCATATCAAAATATTCTCCTTCCTACTACCTTTCTTTCAGCATCCGCAGACTGTCCCGGATATCCATACCGTCAATCTCATTTCCCACGCACACCCAGCCTGGATATTCGTTCCTTGCAAACAGCTCTGCCCGTGGCAGATCACCCGCCAGCTCCACAATCTTCTCCCTGACAATATCCGGCTTCTTGCTGTGTTCCTCTACCGGTGTATCAGCAATGCAATGTACTGCCTTTGACACCCGTTTCGGCTGTCCTTTTGTAGCAATCAGGCACAGCTCCGGGTTTGCCCTTGTCCAGAAGCCAAGCCCCCAGAACCATTTTTCCCGTTGCTTCCTGCACCGCTTTACCCAGCAGAATCCAAGTGTCTTATAAGTAAATCCCCCTCTTCGGATTGTTTCTAATCCCTGTTCCAGACAGGGAAATGTTACCCATAGAAACAGAATGCAGTCATCCGCCGCTATTGACTGGATATCCAGCCCACAAATGTCCTCAATGTTCATAGTACGATAGTGATTTTCGGCAGAGCGTCCCTGTCCTTTCTTACTGTACACTTTATAAGCCCACGGGGAATCTACATACAAAATGTTAAACTTCAAGGATGCTCGCCTCCATTTCCGCAAGTCGCAGTCCTATCTCATAGACAATATTGACCGTCACGGAATTTCCCGCCTGCTTATAGAGCTGTGCATCACTGACTCCTGCCGCCTTTGCACGGTCGAACAGAAAGTCTTCAAATGCCTGTAACCGGAAACACTCTTTCGGTGTGAGCCTGCGGATGCGGCAGTACACAACCACTCCCATGTTGCCCTCTGTCAAAAGCGTCTGAGAACACTGCTTTCCCACCCGGCCCCTGCTTACCGTACTGTTAGGATAGGATAGGTTAATTCCGTCCCCATGCCTTGCGAGCACATATCCCTGCTTGGTTGCTTCCCTGATAGGCATTCCGGTGTAATAAGGACACTGCAGCATCATCACACCATGGCGGTCAACCGCTGTCAGGGTAAAGCCCGGCTCTCCAATATCCTTAAACCTCCGTCCATTCTGCCGCTTGTTCTCCCGCTCCGGCGTTAAAGCCGCCCTCGCCTGTATGCACTTTCCGTCACAGGCTTTACAATGCAGCACACCGGAGCTTTCCCCAAACCTCGTTATCCCTGCGTTATAATGAGACACCAAACACCGTGAAATCTTTGTCATATCCGGCTCTTTCTTCTGTGTGAGGAAACCGGCATAGTTCTTTGCCCCGCATTCCTCATTCCCGTTCTCTTTCAAGCACCCCATCCATTCTTCCGGCTTCTTGGTTCCGCACAGATACAGCCCTGTCTTTCCACCGGCACCCCCGCCGTCCGCTGTCAGGGTAATGGAAAGCCCGTCCGCATCATAGACACGCTCTCCCTGATAGCCTCCTATAACTTTTTTAACAACCGCTGTGTTTGCTCCGCTGACAGGAAATACTTTTCGTCCACGGATTCCTCCAAGATATCCAACAAGGTACACTCGTTCCCTGTGCTGCGGGACTCCGAAATCCTTACTGTTGACACACTGCCATTCAAGGTCATACCCTGCTTCCCATAAGTTAAACAGAACGGCGGGAAAAAACCCCCGCCTCTCTCGCTCGACAACAGATACTTAACGTTCTCAACGATAAGGAAGCGGGGTTTATCTTTGGTAGGCGTGCTTTTGAGCAGACCAGCGACTGTAAAAAATAGTCCACTTCGTTCTCCGGCAAGACCTGCCCGCTTTCCTGACAGGGAAATGTCTGTGCAAGGAAAACCAAAAGTCCAGATTTCAGCTCTTGGAATCTCTCCTGCTGTGAGCTGCTTAATATCTTTGGCGAACCACTCGCCCGTGCATTTACTTCCGTCACAGTGTTCACTTACCTCCTTACTGCATATCCGGCAACAGTTTCCTTCCCTGCATTTTCCGTACTTGCAGTAGGAAAGTCCATACATTGCCATATAACTGATGTTCGCATACTTGTCGATCTCTACGTGACCGACACATCTATGTCCGCTTCGTTCCAATCCTCTTCTAAAGCCGCCTATTCCACTAAATAAATCTAAAAATTCCAAACAGACCTCCTGTTTAGGTTTGAGAGGTATTCACAATTCCTTTTTCCTCTGGTCCGGTAGAATAGCATCCTAAAATTTGATTGGTAGACTTGATTCTTTTCATCATGTGCCCCATTCGCTCAAAGCGCGATAGGGATAGATCTGCTGGCTCCTTGCAAAACGTATCATATTGCCCATCTGATCGACTACGCTCTGATTGTTCTGGTCTTTGGTACACATCATCACGCTCCCAAAGATACCTGTCAAAGCCGCAACCACGGTAAATGCCACGTTATTAGAACACAGCCAAATTATGGCGGCTACTGCACCGCCAAAGAGGGAGCCTGCAATACTCTGAAAAAGCTCCCTCCGTCCAAAACCATTGAATAATTCATTTTCCGCTTTTACCCCGCTGGGGATATACAGCTCCCACTTCTGTTCTTCCGTAGTTCCTCCTTTCCGGTCCCGCAACATGGGGACTTCTCATTACCCATAATAGTACATAACAATGTCCTTTATCTGCCAGATGCTCTCCGCAACGATATAGAACAGTACCGTATTCTTTTCCCTTTTCCGGTACTGCGCCTGTTCTTCCTCCGCTCCTTGCAAACGCACCATGCAATAGACAAAACGGAATACCGCTCCCGCCCGGATCAGGCTGATAATGGCTATGGAAATATCATCTAAAGTCAAACTGTTCCATCCTTTCTGTATTGGCGAATTTGTGTCCCACACAAATTTGCGTTTGAAAGATTTATCTTTCAAACTAACGCCATTTACTTTGCCATACCCTTTACCATGCCCACTAACCGTACGGAATGGTAAACATTGTTGATAACTCCGCTTCCACTACCACCTGCAGGAACAAGGAATTCCCGCAGGAAGGATGGTGTCTTAATGGCAAGCACCATACACGCCATCCCCCAAAATACATTCATGTTGATTCCAATATTTAACATCATGCCTACGCCCAGCTTACAAAGACAAATCTGAATAACTACTGCAAGGGTACTCTGAAAAAATTTGTTGATATAGGTCTTGAATACGCCCTTATCACTATCCAAAAGCCCAACACACGCCATAGGCATCCCAATCCGCAGGATCATGATTTCCAGTCCCCTCATCAGGAACTGGAAATACAGGATAAAATAGCAGACAACAAAGATGAGTCCGAAGATTGCTGTTGTCAGTCCCAAGGATGAGATACCGTTTACCCACGCCTGCCAGTCATAATCGGTGGCTGCTCCTATCGCTGCCATCAGGTCATCAATCAATCCCTGTGTGATTTCTGCCATCCATCCGTAGATGATGGGAAAGCAGACCGCCACAGCCACCGCCTGCATAAACCTAATGACAAGACCGGCTGGCTCTGTGTCCTGATCTCCGTCCGTCCACATGACATAACATTCAAACCCTTTTTTCAGGAATTTCAGGATAATCAGGGATACGCCAAACCCAAGCAGGATATCAAACAATACATCTACCATGCTCCCGCCGTTTGCCGCCAGCATATACTGGTCGGCATAAAGTGTCATAGGGACTAACTCCTGCAGCATTTCATCAATATAAGCAACTGCTCCATTCAGGACTGCCACGATAAGAAGCACCAGTATAATCTCCAATCCGCTTCACCTCCCTTGTGGTGCAAATTATCTGCTTGTTATTCCCCATCCGGTTCATTCTCTTTAAGGCTTGCATCATAAGCGTTTAACACAGCCGTGTTGATTTGACTTCGAAGCTCCGGTTTAATCGGAAAGCATACATCCCTGTATTCATCCTCTTTATCCTTCATACTGGGCATAAATACGGTGATTCCCTTCTCACACTCCACAACTCGGACTCCTGTTACCAAAAAAGCATCTGCCAGACATACGGTGGCAAATGCTTTCAGCTTACCTGCATCGGTAAAACTCTTTGTAATTTTTGCTGTTACTTTCAATCTTTTTCCCCCATTCATCATTCCATATCAGTCAACTTCCCCCTATATTCTCATAAATAATCACCTTTTAAATAGTACCAATAGGCTGGATTATAATTACACATTTTTTAACTCTCCTTCCATCAAAAAGACACCCCAGAAGTCTCCGAGGTGTCACTAATTATTCAAACTTAAATCATCTCATAATATTTTTCTTTTTTTATACACATAACGACGTATTGATTCATTAATTTCTTTATTTTGATTCTCTATTTCTTCTATTACATTGTTAACATCCTCTGTATTAATTACATCAATGAGTCCTTTTGAAAATTTTTGTTTCCATATTTCTAATAAATTAGATATTGAATCCATATACTTTTTAAATTTTTCCCATATATCATTTGGGACAAAACACATATACTTATTCAAATAATTACGCATTTGTTCATACTCTTTTACCAACTCTTCGTATATTTTTTCATAATTATCTTTTTTTGAAACATTAATACTTCCTTTCTCTTTCGATATACTATTTATTTTAGTACAAATACTATACCTACGTTCTGAGAATTCCAGAAATATCATTGTTTCTGTCTCGTACTGTTTTTGACTTATATATAATTCTTCGTCACCCTTTTTTTCATTTTTTGTAGCCTGCCTTGTAAAAAAAATTTCTGCCAGCTGTTTAACTACAAATACAAAAAACAAAATACCAAGAATTATCAATATGGATATATCAATTTTTCCTTGATTATTTAGCTGTTCTAATATTTCATCTAACAATTTTTCTTCCATACTCTGTACCTCTCCTATAAAGCCAATCCAGCTTCTAAACTAATTTCTGTTTCTCTATCCGTATAATTCGTCCCTTCTATTTTTTGAATTGCCTTTTGATAATTCTCAACAATTCTCAAAGATTGGTCTGAATACACAACCTTTTTATTATCAAAAATATCAATATATCTTTGTATGTATCCTATTATTGTCCTACTAACTATAGGTTTCAAAATCTCTTCTATTTCATCCGAATTTAACAAATAAAGTCTATAAGCATCTAAATAGCTTATATGTGTATGTATTATTTTTTCTCCATGAAATTGTTTTACAATCCTGCCAGTTTTTTCTTTTCTATCCTTGTAAACATATTCTGAATCAAGATAATTGGCATACTTATCAGCACAATCGTATTTTGACAAGAATTTTTCCATATCAAAATTTTTAATGCGTGCACAACATTCTTTAACATGAACAAATATTTTTTCAACAATATCTTCAAATCCAAATCTTCCTGTTTCATCTCTCAATGAATGTGCTGATAAAAACAAAGGATTTCCTATGCTTCCCCAAGTTCTACAAGCAAAAAACTCAAAATGTGTTGCCATTGTGCTTAAATAGACCGTACCACTACAAGTTATTAAAACTTTTGAATACTCATAATTAGAAAGCTTAGATTTATAATTTTTCAGTTCTTCTCTAATATGCTCTACATCATCACCCCTTAATGTGTCAAATGTAATCAGATGATTCCAATTTGTGTTTCTCAAATCATACATATTGATAATACACTCAGTAATTAAATCTGGACTTATTATACCTTCAAATGCTTCGTAAATTCTATTTAATGCTACTGGTGTATTATTAACTCCAATTCCTGGTGTAACTCGACCATTATTTGTTTGGACATTCGAAACGTATGTAAGAATCATTCTTGGTATACTAAACTGCTCCTTATGTGTCGTATTTTCCAAATCAAATATAGATATTTTATCAAAATATCCTTCACTTTTAAAAGAGTCAAATATTAGTCTAAACAAAATACCTCTGGCCCCGTATTTAGCATATTTTATAACTTTCGACCTTATATTGGCATTATTAAGTTTTAGATAATCATTTATCATATCTTTATTTTCCTCATCACAACAAAGAGAAACAATATTACCAATACATGATCTGTAATCATGATTAAATAGAGGAAAAACATTTAATTTAATATAATGATCATTTAAAATTTCATTTATGATTTCTCCATTGTGCAATACCTCTCGCTCTACATCTTCTTTATATCGTTCTAACAAATCAACTCTTTTCCCAATTATTTCAGCTTTATCATAAATTTCTGTAATATCAAAAGGCTTTACAAATGATGTGATTTTTTTCTTAAAGTATGCCGTAACTTTTGCCTTAGAAGTTTCTCTCATACAAAATAAAAATTTTAATTCATTATATAATTCATGATTAGTAATAGTCTCCTCCGGATAACTAAATTGCGGCAAGCCTTGTTCCCAATTTGCAATAGAATTTAAGAATCCAGCATAAAATTTTTCTAAACTTTTTCCTTCATAAGCAACATCCAAATTATCAAAACATATCAAATACTCTTGACTCTTTTTTTTTATAATTTGCTCACATAAAACAAACAATATTAACAAACTAAACATACTTTCAATATCTAATTTTAATATTCGTGATTTATTTTCAGCATTTTGTTTTCGAACATTCTCACATGTAGACTCTGTGCAATAATTAGAAATAAAAGTATCCAGTTTATCATCATCCTCATACATATCAAAGAAATCAAAATTTCTATCATAAAGATTTTTCAATACACTTCTAAAATTTTTATCCTTTACTTTAAACATTTCATACAACTGCATACCAAATTTATTGACAAAAATATCAAGTTCTGTATTTTTATTTATTTTTTCTAAATCGAAAAGAATTATTTTTTTCTCTTGCTTTTTCTTTTTCCACAAATAATGATTAATAAATGTTGTTTTTCCACATCCCATATAGCCAGTTACTATCGCAACATTATTCCCCTTTTCAAACCAATCATCAATCTGTTCTTCGTTTTTTTCTGCTTTTTCATTAGAATAATACAAAATTTTATAGAATAGATCATCTGATAGTTTTCCACTATATCCATAATTTCCTAAATTTGAATGAGGATTAGCCTTTAAATATCTTTCTATGTTGTTATCAATCATTGCTATAATTTCTTTTTCCATTTCTTCTATTTCCCTAATATTATCCGGCATATAAATATCTCCTTTCATTTGTGCAAAATTATCATTAATAGTATACTACATTGCACATTAAATGGAAATATCTTACAATGCTTATTCTTCTCTCTTAAATGCATATGTCTTGCATCTACCAAATTATGATAGATGCAAGACGCATTAGGGATTTATCCCTGATAATTAAATAGGTTCTGAATTCTCTGTGTCAGGGTAGGCAAAATGGTATCCTTGAACAGTGCATAGAGCCCTGCCAGCAGCAACGCACCAACCACAACAGAAATCAAGATTTTCAGAGCGGTATCTACGAAGCCCTCTCCCTCTTTTCTGGTAAAGATGCCTGCCAGTTTCTTTCTCATCCGTCCGCCCTTTACATAGGCAGTTACAGTCAGTCTGTTCATAGTGTCATTGATTTTTCTCATAGTGTTCATTCCTCCGAATTTTAAATTTATTTTTAGGTTGTCTGCATTACTGGTAATAACCAATAATGATATTTAAGGTTGCACTTCCGATTACTGCCCCGATGCAGGACACGATGGCAACCACGATACGGTTGTTCCACTTCTTCTGATCCATCTCGTCCGCCACACTTCTCCTGATGCAGAAATAGATAATCAGAAGTCCCGCAACGACCGGTGCCAGCACCATGAGCCAGGTTGTGGCATCCCCGATCAGCTTTTCTGTTCCTTTTGCCAGTTTGCTCTCACTGATACCGCTTGCATAGGCAGTCTGTGTGTTCAGCAAAAACACGGCAAAAACGGCAAGAAATGTCTTTCCTGCCGCCTTACATCTTTGTAACCATCTATTCATCTTCTTCATTTCCCGTCAGCTTTCCTCCTCTCCGCATAAATTTCTCTGAAAACAGGGTGCCTGCCTGTACCGGAAGTCCCTGCTGTTTCTGCTTTTCTTCCTTCATCTGAAGATCTTTCGTGTAATAAACCCAGATATTCCATAAAGGTATATCTTCCTTTACACTGGTGAGTACCGGCCTCCTACGCTCCCGTTCTTCCCTTACCCTGCGGTTATGCTCCTTGTCTCCAAGTCCCAGCATTTTGTTAAAATACCACTGTGACAGATCGGGGGAAACCATCATTGCCGGGTGGGAACGTGATACCACGATCTGATATGGTCTTGACACTCTCCGTATCTCGTCCGTTGTCAGAAGATCCCTTGCCACTAAACTTACAGTGCTGCTTGAAGATGGATTGACATACCGCCCGTGCTGGCTGGATAGCTGATAGCCGGAACAAGTGTATTTCCCCAGCTTATCGCTGATTTCAGACAGGGTTTCCTTATCGTCTGCCTGCAAATAAATCCAGCTCTGACAGTTTGACTTAACAATGGCAGCTGTTTCCTTGTTGTATTTCTCCGTAAGCTGTTCAAAGCTCTGCAAAAAGAAATGGAACCGCATACCACGACCGCCCGCTACGGTCAGCTTGTTCGTCAGGTCATTGATCTTGGTAAAGTTTCCAAATTCCTCCAAGACAAAATTTACCCGGTTTATGAGCCGGCCGCCCCTTTCATCCGACTGGTGTACCAGCAGTTCATAGAGTTGCGACACCATAAGGCTTGCAATGGGATAATAGGTGGTCTTTTCGTCCGGCAGGATAAAGAACAATGCCTGCTTCTTTTTTCCGATATCTGCTATGTCATAATCGCTCTTATGGGTAATGGAGTAGACCGCCCTTGAAGTAAACAGCCTTAAAGTCGTCAGTGCCGAAGTATAAAAACTTCCCTTTGTCCTGCTGGGTGCTACATCAGAGATTGACAGAAGCGCCCTTGCCGGATGCCCCGGCCTTAACTTCTTTACATACTCCTGCATGGGTGTCTTGTTTCCAACCGCCTTGCACATTTCCGCCACGAACCAGTACACATTGGTAAGGTTCTGGTATTCCGGACGCTTGGCATTATCCACCACCACGCAGAGGATTGCCGCCGCAATCGTGGACTTCTCGCCGTTTTCCCATATCTTCTCATTGCTGGTATTATCGCCCACAAGGATATTCGTGATGTCCCATGCGTACATCTCTGCCTTATCCATCTCTCCCCGGTTCACTGCATCAATGATGGGATGGAGCAGGTTGTAACGGCTGCTCTTTTCCGGATTCTTGAAGTCAAGGCAGATAACATCAAACCTAAGTTTCTCTAAAAACGGTGCGGCATACTGATACAGTTCTGCCTTGGGATCGCTGATAACAAGGCTCTCGCCCGCCAGTGCCATCAGACAAATGGACTGCAGCACCAGCGTCCTCGTCTTGCCGGAACGGGTTGCACCTATGGTAAGCGTGTGGGTATCGTCTGCGATATAATGTATCTTTTCCTTCTGCCCACATTTCGTCATACCTATCACGATACCGCCTTCTTTCAGAATACGGTAGGGATCCTGTCCGTCTCCTTTCCTTTTTTCCTCACAGGCAGGCACATCTTTTCCCTGCTCCGGCTCCTTTTTTTCGTAGGCATACTCTACTATCTCGTAGCCCTCATCCGTTTCCTCTATTTTTGTCTCCTCATTCTCCTTTCTTTCGTCTGCTTCTTTTTCTGTTTCCTCATCTATTGGAACAAAGCTGCCGGAAAGCTCTCTGTCCTCCGGCTCTCCTGTAGCTTTGGTATCCACCTTTTCACTATCCTTTAAAAAGTCAAGCTCCTCATATCCAGTGTCAATCAGTTCTTTTATGACCGGATTTGTGGGGCTTATGGTACATACCTCAAACACTCTGTCCTTTTCTTCTTCTCTCATCCATCTGGAAGAACCATGCTGGAACTGCCCCACCGGTACGGGTATCTCGATTTCATCCGTCACTTTCATAAGGTCGGACTGATAAGATCTGCTGTTCTGCGTAAAGAAGAGTACGATACAGAGCAACACGAAGCACTCAAATGATAAAAACAGCATCCCCTGATTCTGCTCCGTAAAAAGCCCTGCCAGACATTCCCATACAGGCACCATTGCAAAGGTTTTCATCTGTCCCGACAATATCCGATGCAGGGCTGCCGTAAAAAACAGGTTAAACAGTGTTCCTGCTCCCACTAAGATGCTCCCTAAAATGATTTTCTCTTTCTTTTTTATGGCTCCATTCCTTCCTGCGGCGTTTCACTGTCCTTATGTACTACCTGAGTGGTTATTTGAAAATCATATTGACTCTGTACTTCTTCCCATACTTCTGGCTTTATAATCCCTGTAAAGTCCTGCCGATAAAAACTGCTCTGCTCCCCGTCATAAAGACTGGTGGCAAAAACCCTCCTGCCCCTGGCTGTAGAGCTACACCCAAAGCCGCCGGTGGCAAGCCATAGCTGATATGGTCTGCTCCGATATTCCGGTTTTAGGGCGTCATAATTCATTACCAGAATTTTTCCCATATAGTCCTGATCCCGGCTGTCCGGCATGCAGGAATGCTGCCCCAACAGTGCGTGATTGTCCGCACTGACCGGATAATACATAATGTCATCCGGCATTTCTACATTATAAATAGGAATGCCAAGGCTTTTTGCATGGGCAATCTCACCCCTCATACCCTGACTAATATGTGTCCCCATTACCCACAGTTCCTCACATTTCTCCAGCATGGCAAGCCCCATTTCCAGTCCCTTTTCCCGCTGCTCTGGTATAGTGTCATTGTAAAACTGTGTAAAATACAGATGGGGTGCAAAGGCAAGCACTCCAAGGGAACAGGCATTCTCACAATATTTTGCTGCCTGCTCTATGTTCTTTTTATAATCCTTCCCCGAAGGATTTTCCCCACGAAGGGGACTTGCGATATAGACGAGTTTCATCCCTGCCCCTTTCATGCTCCAAATCCATAATCCACCTGTTCTCCATATTCGTCCTCATCCACTTCCTCCTCTGCAAATGCTTCCTCATGTACGGTTTCCTCCTCCGCTTCTGTCTGCCCCCTGTCAAGCTGCTCCTGCAAAAACAGATTTACAGGTGCGCCTATCTTTGGAATCTGTTGCTCCTGTGCCACTAGAGCATTGTACCTCTCCCTATATGCCGGATAATGGGTACAGATAGTTGCATACAGACTTTCCTCAGAAACGATTATTTCCTGACATTCCGGGATCACCCCTTTTAACTCATACAGGGGAAGTGCCGCACTTTGCAAGGTATAATAGAAATATCCATTTTCCCGCCTGCCAAACTCACAGGCATAAGGTGTTAAAAAAGCCTCTGCAATCCTCTCATGGACGGCAATCTGCGGTTCTTCTCCGTTCAGTATGTAGATTCCGTTCCAGATGCGCTTTTCATTTTCTTCCCTGTCCCCCGGCGGCTCTATATCCTGAAAACATGCTAAAGCTGCTGCCTGCCCGCCTTTTCTGACTGCCTCCATCTGTTCGTTGGCCGCAAGTTCCATCTTTTTTATCATAGTCAGCCGCTTCTGCAGCATTTCCTGCCGGAACATTTCCATTGCCTCCCCTTTGGAATAGTAAAGATACCCGTCCGACTCCTTTCCCGCCGCAACTGTTTCAGGTGAAAAATCCTTCTCTGCCTGTTCCTTTGGGATCACAATTCCCTCGCCTTTCTCTCCGCATAAGTAATAAATGTTCAGGGAAATCTCAATACAAAGATTGATGTTGCCCCAGATGCTGTCTCCTTGTGGCTGCATCAGCTTCCTCCTTCCTAGCGTTCCATGCCGCTACCCATGGAAAGGGCATCCAGAAGTCTTGAAACGTCAAACTTCCGTTCCTCCCGGTGCAGTTCCGGCACGATCTCCTCCATCCGGTTTATCAGTTCTCCGACTGTTTTCATATCTTCCTCGGAAAGTTCCTCATCCATGGTCCTTAATTTTACAAGCCCTGCGTGGATGAGCTGCAACTGCGTTTCCGTAAACAGTTTTCTTTCATCCACCAGCCCACTCCGTGTGGCAAAACTTTCAAATGCTTCCTCCCTGTTGTAAAAATACTGCCTCTGAATAGGTTTGTTGTCATTCTGCGCATCCTGTTTGTAGGTCGAAAGCACATAATCAAACAGCGGATGCTTCTTACAGGCTAAAATAACTCCGTTATGCTCATTCAGCTTCATCACGCCGTTTTTCAGTTTTTCAGCCTTTTCCTCCTCGTAAGGCTGGTCGGCACAGATACCGCATAAGCTGGCAGTAGCCTTTGCCATACTCCAGAGCCTCTCCATCTGCTTTTCCGGCACCTCTACAAAAGGGTTCTTTTCAATCAAGTCTGCTTTCGTGTAAAATGCAATGGTCTTTCCCTTAAACTGGATATCCACCACATAGTCCGGGGAAGAAGGCTGCGCCACCCCCAAGCCCTTTTTCTCCAGTTCCTCAAAAAATGCTTTGTAAAATTCTACTTTTGATTTCATAAATTTCCCTTTCCTGTATGCAAAACTTCTCACACTGTCAGCATTCCTGTTCTTCGTCCATGCTGTTTTCATCCCATCCTGCCTCGTGACCTGCAGCATATTCTTTCTGAATACTGTCTATAGAAATCTCTGACAGGTCATTTCCCAGATAAATTCCCGCTTTCGGGTACCTTGCGTATGCCCTCGTCCCTTCCGCAATCAGAAACTGCCCGCTTTTTAGCGCCATCAGAAACAGGTCATTTTGATTCAGCACCATAAGCACACTGTAATCACTTCCGTTCAGGTTATGCAGTACCTCGCCCTGCCTGAAATCATATTCCATTTTCTCATACTGCAGCGCTCCGATCAGAGGATGGCCTTCATGGTCCATGTCGTAGGCCGTCAGTACATCCAGACATTCTTTTGTACAGCGGTCTTTGTCAAAACTGACCTCTTCCTCTGTCATTTTATGGTTTCCCCCAAGGAAATCCTTAAGTTCCCATTCATCACTGCAAAATCTGGCATGAAAGGTTTTATTTGCCGCCAGATATACTTCTGCATACTGGCTGTTCTCCTTTGTCTGACACAGCTCCTGCACCGCATGAGCCAGTTCTGTTTCCGAACCCTCAAATGCCCGGAGCAGGATTGCCATATAGTCCTCCATGCTTGAAAGATACTTATATTCCGTACCCTTATTATTATTTGTAATAAGCAGAACATCCTTTAGTTTCAATCTGTACCTCCTCTCATCTTCTTTTTCAGAGGCTGTGCGTGCTGCCTGCCATATTTCAGTTCTGCGACTTCAAGAAGCATATCAATCCCTCTTTCCAGCTTTTCTTCTGCCTTGGATTGTCTTTTTACATATTCCCTGTACTGTTTTCTGATTTCTTCAGAAGGAATGGCTGCGTCCGTATGTCCCATCAGCCGCTTGTAAAAATACCATGCACAGTCCCCCGGAACGGCACCCATGATGCAGTCTGTGCCACCCCTAGTAAAAACATAGGGACATCCTCTGCACGGATGCCCCTGACTTTTAATTTTATTTATCATTTTAATGTTCATATCCTTTATCCTGATTTCTTAGGAACAATTCTTTTTTTGCCTCCTTCGACAGTTCTCCCGACATACCCTGTCCGTCAAGGAAATCTTCTTCCTGTTTCCAAGCCGCCTGCGCCAGCATATCAATAGCCTCCATAATCATTCTGGATGCCAGATATTCTCTGTGGCTCTTTAAGTATGCCTCTCCTCTTTTCTCCTTTTCCAGTCTGCATATCGCCTTAACACCGGATAATACCCTGTTTGCCAGTATCTTCTCCGCTTCCTTTTCAAACTTCTTCTTTTGCTGTAAAAGCCATTCCTCATCCGCAGCATATAGTCCCACCATGCTGCACTTGGCATCTACATACCGTTCAAAGCACTTCCTGATCTCCGGTATCTCCAAAAGCAGGAATTGTACCAATTCGTCCGTCTTTTCCCTGATCTCCGGCGGTAAAAGCCCATAAGCAATCCTTCCGTGTTCCGGTATCATAGTCCGAAGTACAAAGAGCCTCTCTGAGAGTTCCGATAGTATCTTTTTGTCAAAAGAGACTCCCTGTTCCAGTTCTTCCTCAAACCATTTTTCCGCTGCCTGAAATCTGCCTGAGCTTTTACACCGCAGTTCTTCTTCAAATTCCTCCACCAGTTCATCCGTTATCCGGCGCATTTCCTGTACTGCAAGATTTTTCTCTTTTGCAAAGGCAAGTATCTTTTCCGCAAAAGTGTCCTTTATCATCTGCTTTCGGATGGCATTGGGTATCTGCGGCGGTGTAAACGGATTCTTTACTCTTACAGACTTGTCCCAGAACACCACATGAATATGAGGGTGGCTCTTTTCCCCATGCACTGCAGCCGCCCATTGCAGGTTTTCCCGTTTGATGCCATTTTTTCCTGCAATCGTCATTATGTGGTTTTCAATATATCTCTGCCAGCTTTTCTGATCCTTTAGAAGAAGCTCTTTTGCTGTATCTTCTGCAAAGGACACCACGCTGCGGTACATGACGATTCCCTTTTTAGAATTGGCATAAGATAACTTCGCCACATCCTTCCAGTCCTCAAATTCGGTAATCACTCCCGGCTCCAGTTTTCCGAAAAGCCCGTGATTCATATTTTCATTCTTCAAAACCCTTGGTCTGGTTGCAATATACCGGACATGGGCATAGTTTGCTCCCGGTGTGTCCTTTTTGTTCGGATGCCTGAAACGCTGCTTATACACTAAGATTGACATTATTTTCTACCTTTCTCCATGTTATTTTGTTGTACTCTGTCACATTATCTGCTAAAATTAGGAATACAAACCTGCAAAGGAGAATTGCCTTGAAACATACAGCAACATTAGAAGATACGCGCCATTCCTTTGATGAAATGGCTTCCTCGTTACAAAATCATTTTCAGAAGATTAATCCGGAAGAACCGGAAAACGTCAAACTTGCCAACGAATACTATAAATGGACTTCCTTAAAAACAAATCTGATTCTGAATGAAAAAGCCTTTCAAATACCCTCCTCCGCCCTGCCCAATGTCATCAAGCCATCTGCATTTAAGTGGCTGCACAGCGATAAACAGGCAGTAGTGTCAAAATACTATCAGTACGACAAAGCTACCGATAAATATGTGATTGCTGTCAAAAAAAGTATCGTGCCGGAAACGGATATTGAACTGATTATGCGCTCTCTTGTACTGATTCGGAAAGCTGTCATCTGGGTAGATTTCGGTTATAACATCGGCACGGAATTTGGCGGCAGACATCCGGCAATCATACTGAAAAATTTAAAGGATTCCCTGATTGTTATTCCTTTATCTTCCCAGATGCCCAAAAGCATGGACTACAATATAATGGTTGATAAGGTCTACGGTTTTCCCGAAATGCCACGCTGGGCAAATGTAACAAGGATTACACAGGTCAGCCTTTCCAGAGTCCACTTCGAGAAGTTTGGCGATGTAAAGCCTGCCGTATTAAAGGAAATCCGTGAAAAACTGGTTTCCTGCGGTATCATTTAGGCTTTTTCTGCATACTTTATTACTGCTACAAAATGTTTGACATCACTGCTGCTTTGTGCTAGTATGATGATGTAAACGCAGGAGCAATCCTGGTAATTTTGTAACCGTGAAGCCGTCATTTATGGCGGCTTCTTTTCGTACTATAATATATTTGATACCGTTTTCACTGCTTTTCTACCGTTCCCAATCTTCCTCTCCTTCCCTTTCCTCTGCATCTGCTTCTTCCATTTGGTCCGCCAGCCACTCTCCCATTCTTTGCAATCCTTCGTATATCCTCTTTGTTTTCTCATAAGGTGCTGCATCCAAAACCAGCTTTGGCTCCCCACTTTCATTCTCCTGTATCAGCACAGAAACCTCTCCACTGGATATGAAGATAGCGTTGCAGGCAATCTCCATCCACGGATAGGTAAGACGGGACAGTTCATGGGGCGTGGCGGTCGTCCTGCTGTTCCATGAGAAAAAGTTATGTGCCATAGACAAAAGCTGGCTCTGGTACTCCTCCAGATTTCCTTTACATGATCTTTTGATTTTGTCAAAGGAAATACCATATGGATCCACACATTTTTTTGCGACCTCAAAAAGCTCCGGTACACTGGATAAAATGTAAAAGGCTGCCCGATAGTCAGAATCCAGTTTCTTCCCTTCGGTCAGCCCTACAAGATGCTCATATCTTTGTGCCTGATTCACTTTTGCTCTCCTCCCAATAATCACTTAATAACTACTCTCCCATACATAAATCCGCTTCCTGTTCTTCTTCCATGAAATCATCATGATCACACATTCCTGTTATTTGATCTAGAAGTTCCTTTGTCTGTATGGGACTGGTTGCCATAGTCAGCTTTTGTTGTCTGTAATCATAACTATACACTTCATCAGACAGCACTTCCTCAGGTGCAACCTGTGTTCTATTTATTTCCATTACCATGCGTTGAAGTTCCTCCGCATTCATATCTCCATTATCCTTCATCAGGATAACTTCATGGATACTGCTGGGAAGAATGAAAAAATTACTTTGTGTTGTTTCCCCGATTTCCTGTAACAAATTTGGATAAAGTATGGCTGTTGCACCATTTATTTTGGCTATATTTGTAAGGACATACTGTTCATAGGGTAAGATTTCCTTGCTTTTTTCTGCCCTTTGATCCTGCTCTGGTATATCCAGATTAAGAAAGCTACGAAATCCCTCCTGTTCTTCTTCCGAAAGTGTCCCCATACAACCAGAAAGCAAAATCTCTTTCATGTTCCTCATGTCCGGCTTAAAAATTCTTTCCGTATTTTTTAGTGCCTGCTCATATATTTCTTCTCTTGAGATTCCCCACATTTCCAGCATACCTGACTTAACCATGAAACTCGACATTCCCTTTTCCTGATTGTTTGTGCATAAAACACGCACAACGGATGTAATATCTGTTTCACTAATATCTCTTCGTACAGCATCTCTCAAATAATCCTGATTATTGTTTCTATTCAATGCCACCACATACAATCTGTTTTTCACACTCTCGTAGTCCTTTACCTCAAACGGAAGCAAATTTTCATTGTTTTCCATGTATTTTTGGTATATCCGGGCAATAGCGGTCAAAATATTTTCCATATTCCCATCATCCTCATATGTCCGATAATAATCTTCAAGATAAACATTGGGAACAATTCTGTCCTCTGGACGTTTAATACATATTGCATGAAATTTCTGATTATTATTTTTACCAACCTCCTGAATTGTCACATCTGCATTTGCGTATTCTTCCGGCAAAAAAGACAAAATCTGCTCCTTTACCTGTTCCATAAATTTTTCATACGTCATGGTTCATTCTCCTTTTTCTATAATTTTTCAGCCAGTTCCCGCAGATTCGCTGTATCCTGTAGGAAACTGTTGATTTGGAAATCCTTTTTTTTCATATAATCCACGCCCAGCTTGACCGCTTCGGAAAGCATCTGGTCGAAATCGTCCTCACTCCCCTCATTGGCAAGGTTCATCAGAACCTTAATGAGAAGAAAGAAGATTGCTCCATTGATTTTTCCTATCTTCATCAGCATCTTTGCAAGACGATCCGTGTCATGGTCTGCAATCGCCTTGATTTCGTCCACATGATATACTGCTGTAATCTCCTGCCTGATGATGCGGGCAATAAAATCTATATCCTCACGGCTTCCCTCTATGGAAAGCCCTTTCTCCACATATCCCCGCACCAATTCCGATGTCGTGGTATGGTTTTTGGCTGCCAACTTATCCAACGTTTCCAAAGTCTCCGTTGTAAAATTGATAGAACGCTTCTGTGTCGGCTTTTTGATACTTCCACCTCCCATTTACGGTTCTTCCTGCAAGGGTTCTGACAGGAACCCCACACAATATGAGATAACCCCGTTGCAGGCTTTGCCTGCAAGCTGTTTTCCGGCGGTGTGGAACCCGCCTATTCCCGCCTTAACCACCAAGCTCAGCTTGGTGTCAAGGCCGGTGTGCCACAGGCACACCCGCCGCAGAGCATCCTTTTTCCTAAAAAGCGGAAAAACAGTATCTTACGGCTTCAGCACAAGCTCCACATTGTGCTTCTCATAGGTACGTCCACGCCCATTCAACATAAGGGAACATTCTGCAGCAATCCGGGACATCCAAAAGAACGCATCTGCTTCTTCCTGCAAAGTCTTTCCCGTAGCAAACCGCAGGCTTTTCTGCATTCCATCTTCATCACAGTAAATCAGGTCAATATCCAGATAGATACCTTCACTACTGCCAAAATCAGGAACACACAGGGCAAAATTGAAGTCCGGCAACTCCCTTGCTTTCGTCCTCATATCAACATCGTACAGAAAATACTCGTCCGGAAGCATTCCCTTTTCTTTCAGATGGGTCTCCAGCTTCTCAAATGTCAACAATCTTGGAATCCATGCCAAGCTGTACCGCATCCGCAAGGCTCATGTCAAAATATTCTTCCGCTTTTTCTTCCGTTTTGCACTGAAATAAAAGAAGCTGGGTTAAGATTCCCTTGATTTCCTCCTGCATCTCATCCGGCAACTGGCATACATATACCGGTCTCATTCCCTACCTCCAGTCTTTCTTCATCTTTCAAGCACCTCCTCATCTTCCTCGTCCTCCGTCATGCTCTGCTGTTGTCTGGGCTGTTCATAAAGCGAAGTCAGCACCTTATTGAAATCTTTCTCTTTGGGCGTCTGTATGGCTGCCTTATACCCTAACGACTGATAATGTTTCTTCGCTTCTTCCGCCCTTACCTGACCGTGATTGTGCGGTGTACCGTCTGCAAGTTTCCCGTCCACATCATTGTCATAGCAGAACACGATTTCATTAATCTCCGGATGCTCCTCTAAGAACCGCTTCAGTGCCCTGTCTGACAGGCAGCCTTCCGATATCCGGTAGTCCTTTCTCCAGTCATATCCCTGCAGCTTATAAAGCGTGGCATGGCTCATGGCATCAATAGGTGCCTCAAACTCATAGACACGGTTGCTTTTTCCCTCCATAAGAAAACCATAGGTCTTATCCGAGTTTTCCATATCCTGCCGGAAACTGCTGTCTGCACTGGGACCACGCAGGGCGCAGTATCTTGGTGTCCCCTTGCTGTCATACCCGACAAACGCACAATTCCGGCGCACTTTGCCACCTATTTCCTGTCTTGACTGATATACTTTTGCCTGTTTCATCATGGTCTGCACAATTTCCGGATCAATCTTTCTTGTCTTTGTCAGGTACGCAAATACCCGGCGGTCGTCTGTGTCCCTGGGCGGTAATACCATTGCTCCCCGTTCTGCCTTTTCCTGCGGTGCAACTATATGGGCGGTCTGTTCATAAGCCCTGCACCCCAGTATCTGTTCCATAGCCTCCCTCTTTTTCAGTCCCAGATAATTCATGGCAAATTCAACAATGTCGCCGCCACGTTCTTCCGTAAATGAATAATAGCCACGGCCATGCTTGAACAGGTACAATCCCCCGTTGTGCTTCACATGAACCGTGGCCTTATCACTTTTCTCAATCTCAAAACCATTCCTAACCGCAAAATCTATAATATTCGTATTATAAATCTGCCGCATCTGTTCTTCCGTAAAGGGCATTGGTTTATCCCGTTGCTGCACACTCAAAATGTTTCCCTCCTTTTCATCTACTGCCCGTTTTCCTCGTAATCCTCACTTTCTGGTTCTTCTGTTTGTCCCTCCTTTATATATTCTGCATCTTCTCCGTATGCCTGATATAAGGTAAATCCCTGTTCCCTGATATTCGTCAGCCATTGGTCGAAAAATCCCATCAGTTCCTCTGTCTGCTCCTCTGTTCTGTCACAGGTCTCATAATAGATACCCATGTTATCCTGCGTATAGGACAGAGCATAAATACATTGGGCCGTCTCATCCATCATGAACGTAATCTCCTGATCACGCATCCTGTCACCATTCTGCGTATAATAGTGCGCAATACTGTACTCATTCTCCCCAATGGTTTCAAGTACAAGATCGTCAAAACACTCCTGCTTAAATTTCATGTAGGTATAGGTACCCTCAAATAATTCCGATGCCAGCTTATGCAGTTTCCGGTAAATACTGTTCTCATGGCTTTTTCCCGCTTTTTCTGTTCCTTCCTCATCTACGCCCGCAAATTCCAGTTCCAGATTAAGGGACACCTGTTCTTTCAGAAACTCCGACAGCTTTTCTGCCTCGGAAAAAGGCTTCTCTGCCTGCACTTTTGCCGCTTCATACTGTTCTTTCAGTTCCACGAGTTTCCGTTCCTCATCCTCCAGATACTGCGGTATCTTTTCTGCAAGGTTCTCAAGTCTTGTGATATTTCCCAGTGCAGATTCACCGGCATCCACCTGATAACTGCCCTCCCCTTTCAGGCAGAGCAGTACATCATGGAATGCTCCTCTTTTTAATAATACCTGTAAACCGGCATAGGTTCCGGCCGATACGGTGTCCCCTGTCTCATGTCCCAGATTTGCCATCTGCATCTTCAGATATTCGCCCGCTTTTGCTCTCTCGTCAAACAGTCTGTGATTTAAGGTAATCGAAAACTCCTGCGGCTTTTCTTTCTGAAACCGCCCCGCATCGACTCTCCTTTGTTCAATCCGTTCCGTACACCGCTTAATCTCCTGCGGATAATGAACCGTAATCTTGTTCTGCAAGTCTGTATGCTCGGTTTTCCAAGCCGATTTCAGTGTCTGCAAACGATAGACCTCATTATCCACTTCCATCTTCCTCTTAATCTTGGGATCCGATACAGCAAGAGCTTTGAACTCAGCATACTGAAGCACCACCTCGTCCACATCCTCGCAGCTCCTTAATGCACTCCTGCCGGTCATGATCTGGCTGATATACCGCTGTTTCTGCTCCAGTATCTGCCAGAGATAAGCATCGAAAGTCTGCTCCGTGATGTAATTAAAGATGGATACCTCGTCATTTTCATTTCCCTGCCGCAGGATACGCCCATTTCTTTGTGTCAGGTCAGCCGGCCGCCATGGCACATCAAGATTGTGTAGCGCTACCAATTTGTCCTGCACATTTAAGCCCGTTCCCATCTTCTCCGTGCTTCCCAGCAGTATGCGGACAATTCCGTTCCGTACCTTTTCCAGCAGTTCTGCCCGTTTGGTGTCCGTATTGGCGTCATGTATGAAAGCTATCTCTTTTTCCTCCACTCCAAGCTGCACCAGCTCCTGTCTGATTGCCTGATAGAAATTAAATCTTCCGTCCCCCTTCGGTGTTCCCTTATCGCAGAAAATGAGCTGTGTGGAATGCTGCTCCTCAGTATCATGGTAGATTTCTGCCACACCTCTGGCACAGGCATTGAGTTTGGTGTCAGGATCGTTATCCAGTGTTTCATCCAGAATACGGGGATCCACGGAAAGCAGCCTTGCCTCGTTTGTCAGCTTTAAGAAATTATCCTGACTGCTGTCTACCTCCTTATTACGGATTGCTTCTGCCCTTTCCGCCAGTTCCTCCATGATGGATTTCTGATCCGGCGTGATGGCAGTCTTTACTACCTGCATTTTTCCCGTTTTTAGTTTCGGAACCGGCAGGTCCAGCATATCCGCTGTCTTGATGTCTGCCACTAAAAACAGCATGGACATCAGTTCCGGCAGATTGTGGAACTTGGCAAATCTTGCTTTCATCTGGTAGCCGGAGCCTTCTGGTTTGATTTCCAGCGATGATTCCACCTTGCCGAAGGTGCTTGCCCAGGAGTCGAACATAAGCAGTCCCCTGTGCTTTAATTCGGAAGGCTGCAAGGTCTTTTGCATAACATAGAGCTCCGACATCGAATTCGATACCGGTGTGCCGGTCAGATACACTACGCCGTGTTCATTCGTAATCTCATTGATATACTGGCATTTCATGTGCATATCCATGGCACGCTGGCTGCTCTGTCCTCCCTCGCCCGCTACCCTCTGCATTTTGGTGTAACTGTAATTATTCTTATAGGCATGAGCTTCATCCACAAACAGGTTATCCACGCCCAGTTCCTCAAAAGAAATCGTATCGTCCTTTTTCCCCGCATTGTAAAGTCTGTCAAAACGCTCCTGTAAGTTGTGCCTGAATATCTCCATCTGCTTTAAGGTCCATGTTTTCCCGGAGATCAGTTTCATTTCATCGATCTTCTCTGTAATCTCATCAATTTCTTCCTGCATGGCGGATAACTGCCGCTCTCTGGAAAGAGAAATCAGCTCAAAAGAACTGTGTCCCATGATGATGCAGTCATAATTCCCGGTGGCAATCCGGCTTACAAATCTCCTGCGGTGCTTTTTTTCAAAATCTTTATTCGTTGCCACTAAGATGTTGGCGTTCGGGTAAAGCCGCATAAACTCTGTCGCCCATTGTTCTAAGGTATGGTTTGGCACTGCAATCAGCGGCTTGTTGCATACTCCCAGCCGTTTTCTCTCATAAGCAATCGCGCAGGCTGTCATGGTCTTACCGGCTCCTACCTCATGCGCCACCAGAAGATTCCCGTCACTGTAAATGCCCATGGCTACCGTATCACGCTGGTGTTTTCGCAGAGTAATGGCATCATTCATATCCGGCAGCATCAGATCATCCCCATTGTAGGTTCTGGGACGGATGTTGTTGAAACGGTCATTATAAGCTAAAGTTAATGCAGCGCCTCTTTCCGGCTCCGCAAACAGCCATGATTCAAACTCCATTTTGATCTGTGCCTGTTTCTCCCTTGCAAGCAGGGTTTCCCGCTTGTTCAGCTCATACCGCACCTTTTCTTCCCCAGTCTCTGGGTCCTCGTACTCCTGCCGGTCACGGACTTCCACCGTTTTCAGGTTCAGTGTATATTCCATGATTTCGTATGCATTCAGCCGTTCCGTTCCATAAGTGCTGTTTACTGCAATGGAATCTTTCTCCGCTCCTTTGTTTGTAATGAAATAGGTTCCGGTATATTCCGCAAATTCAATATGGATCAGGTTCTCCCTGTTGTATTTATTCGTTGCAAACTTCTCATACATAAAGTCCTGATAATATTTCACCGGTATCCATGTGGAACCAAGCACGAAACTGATGTCCTCCGGCTTTAACGGTTCCGGCTGCACCTGTTCTAATGCTTCCACGTTCCGCCCAAACAACTCCGGGTACTCCTCTGTAGCAAGAACAGCCTGCACCAGTTTCTCCTTCACATGACCGCTCAGATATTCCTCTGCAAGCACCCAGCCGGACGTAGCATCTCCCTGCTTCCACTTCGCCGGATCCTGATATACACGCGCTCCCAGTTCCTCCAGAATATCCTCCTTGCTGCATATCTGACCGTCCTTACGGTACAGGAACTGCATATAATCAAGGTCAAATTTTCCCTTGGAATTTAGGGTGATCCGCAGGGCTTCTTCCACATTGTCAACCGTTTTCGGCGTACTCTTTGGCCGGATTGTGGCTTTCTGGAACACCGCCGTCTTTTTGTACTCGCCTTTTATCTTTTTCCTATGCTCGTCCTTGACTTCCTCCTCAATGGAGCGAAGCAGAGGTGCGTCTGCATCTTTGGAAAATGCCATGACATTCCCCTGCGAATTGAGATACCCATATTTCTTCGTATAACCGTCATATTCCTGGTTCAGGCGGTCTAACAATTCTTTCAGCCTTTTCTCGTACTCTGTAGTGGGCAACTCCCATCCCAATTCAGAATCGCCGTGAAGCTGAAAATCCATCAATTCCCACAAAGCATCCCGGATGCGGAGCATTCCGCCCACCCTCTCTGCCTTCTTCCCCGTCAGCTCCTGACGGTACATGAGGGAATCTTCCCGGTAATAAAAAACGTCCCCCACCTTGGTATAACTGTAATTCTTAACATCCGGCGTTGCAGGAAGCCACTCTTTGATAACCGTGTCCTTATCGTCCGACAGTTCGCTTTCCGGTTCCTCATACTGTCCATGGAGCCTGCCGATTGCTTCTTCTAATAGTTCTCCCAATTCCTTGTCAGAATAAGGCTTACAGGTCACAAAATCATGTCTTCCATACATACCGGTTTCCTGTGCCATAGTCCCCAGCACCATCTCTGGATGGTCAATGAAATAACTGTTGTAAGGGATTCCGTTTTCATCCCTCTCCACGGAGAGCCACGGCGTATTTCTTTCGTCCGGTATAATTTCCTGTTCCCGCTTTTTCAAAAACAATATGTCCGTGGTTGCATCTGTTCCTGCTATCTGTCTGAACGCATTTTCTGGCAGGCGGATGGCACCGATCAGTTCCGCCCTCTGTGCAAGATACTTGCGCACGGACTGGTTCTCCTTATCCATGGTATATTTTGAGATAATGACTGCAAGGATGCCTCCGCTTCTTACCTTATCCAGACTTTTCGCCAGAAAATAGTCGTGTATCTTGAAATGATAGCGGTCATACCGCCTGTCACTGACTTTAATACTGTGAAATGGCACATTCCCCACTACCACATCAAAGAAGCTGTCGGAAAACTCTGTGTCCTCATACCCCTTGATAAGAATGTCTGCCTGCGGATATAATTTCCTTGCAATGCCTCCTGCAATGGGATCAATCTCCACGCCATAGAGTTTTGACTGGTTCATACTCTCCGGCAGGGCTGAGAAGAAGTTGCCTGTCCCCAGTGCCGGATCCAGAATGTTTCCTGAGTGGAAACCAAACTGGTAAAGTGCCTGATAAATATACCCGATGACTTTCTGATCCGTATAATAAGAGGTCAGGGTGGAAGCAGATGCCGACTGCATTTCCTCCTCTGTCAGCAGCTCTGAAATCTCATCATATTCCTTTTCCCAATGATTCGCCTGCGAATCATTTTTTCTTATTCCGGGTGTCAGGGCATTGGCAAGGCCTCCCCATCCGACAAAGCGGGCTAAAATAATCTGTTCCTCCGCAGTTGCGATACGGTTCTCCAGCTGTAACAGTTTCAGAAGTCTGATTGCTTCCACGTTATTGTGGAACTTTGCTTTAGGACCTCCCTCGTACAGACGATACTCCGGCTGATAGTGATAGTTGAGCGTACTGTCCCGGAAACGCTGTTCCATTTCCTTTGCCACATCCATGGCATACTTCTCATTTGCCTGCCCGATGCGGTTCATATTTTCTATCCGCTTCTTTGTTTCTTCCGCAAAGTCCCCATCCTCTACAGACTGCACAACCGCCTGAGCCACTTCCCCCTCTGTGTAATTAGGTTGCAGAAGCTCCGCCTTTTCAATCAGAACCACCGGAAGTCTTTCTTTAATCTTATAGCCGTGAAGTCCCTGTAGCTGCTCGATATCGCCCAGTTCAACCGTATGGTTATCGTCCAGATACTGAAGCACTTCAAAAATCCGGTCGTCATACGCAATCCTGCTTCCCACCGGAAACGGCATATATCCGGTCTTTATTTCCTCCGGTTCTGCTTCCTCCGGCAGTATCTGGTCGCCCCCTTTCCCGTCATCCGCGTAAGGACCGGGATAAAGTTCAAACAGGCTGAGCTGCCCGTCCTCATGATTTTTTGGGAACCAGACTGCATATCCTCTATCTCATCTGGAATATTGAAATCACCAATGGCATCTTCTTCCTCTAAAAGCGGCTGAAAAGGTACATACTCGCCATGTTCCACAAGTGTTTCAATCACATCCCATGACAGCCGCACAAACCCGTCCTCACCGAAAAAGAAGTCTGCCTCATCCTTTCCCGGCATGATGCCATGCGTCCGGTCACTGCTCTGCTGAAATCCGTAATCCAGATAAATATCCCGCACAGCATCCCGTTTCTGTTCCATAGATGCATCTGTATGAAATATCTGATTAATATGGTCATACAGTCCCATGGGATAAACGCCGGTATCTGTCAACAGACTCTGCACCAAAGCCCAGTCCTTATGCTCCCTGATATTCTCTTTTGTCGCTGACTGCGGAATATGAAAAGAGGAACCCTCTGCGGTATGTTCCGCTTCGGATTCCTCTGATGATTTTTCAGTATTCTTTTTTTCAGGTTCCGGCTCTGCTGACAGATTTGCTCCCGGTGTTACATCTTTTTCCCGTAATACACCGGCTTCCGCTATCGGAGCTGATACACTACCTCGTGCAGAATGATCTCCTCCGCCTGTCTGGTTATCATTTCCATGTGTCCGGCTCTCTCCAGCGTGTCCTCGGTCTCCGGCATCGGCTGTGCCTCCAGAAGCTGCTGTATCAGCTTTTCTTTCTTCGCTTCTGCCTCCCCGTCCACCCTGGCTATCATCTCGTTTATCTGCCCCAGTGCGATCAGCTCCGACAGTCTCTGCGGGTGCTTCGATTTCATGTAATCCTTCCATCTTCTCCCGAACATCCCTGTCGGCCTTAGGTCGTACTCCTTGTTCACGGATATCTGAAGGTTCGGATACAGCATCCCGTCCTCCCCTTTCGTGTATTCCAGTTTCGCTAACGGTTCCCGGCTCATATCTCTGACTCCTTTCTTCCTTGATTTCCTCGATCTGTTTATGTATCTCTGACAATACCGGTCTTGCTATGGCACAGGTATAATACCCAAGTCCCATAAACAGTTCCAGACTTCCAAAATGGCTGATATTCTCAAATGCCCCTGTCTCCTCAAAAATCTCTGTCCTGATTCCGCATTTCCTGAAAACAATGTAAGCTGCACTGTCTGATACAAGTTTTGCAAACTCTGCCTGCACTGCCCCGGCAGGAAGTCCATACAGTACACTGTTCTCATCCTTTACCTCTACACGGGAAAGATATTTTTCAAAAAACGCATCCGCCTGCATAACGACAAGCTGGCAGAGACAGTTTTCAATACTATTCTCGTCTGTCCCAAACTGTTTATGGAAACGGTCTAATATTTCCGGCTGATACTGCCTCTCCAAAGACCAGACCGCACTCATGGCTCTCCGAAAACCCTCATAGTCGCCACGGGTATCTGCAAGGTCAAAATAATAAGCAAGCGTGGCTTTCGGATTATTCATATCCACAACGCCGATGCCTTTGGAACCGGCTTTCAAATATCTTCCGGTCTGCTTCTCCCAGCCCATCTTCGTTGCAAGAAGTCCCGCATCCGGTCTTTGCACATAAATCAGCACGTTCTTGTCAAAGGACATCTTGTAGTATTTTGACACACTGGACAAAAGCCCCATCCACTCTGTCCTGTTCTGTGTCAGTGCCTGTACTGACTGGCGGTACAGGTCTGCAAGATAGGTTTCTCTACCCAACCTTCTGCTCCGGATTTTCGCTGCTCTGAGCGAAATAAAACTCCAATGCCTTTACAATCGTATCCTCGATTTCCTTTCTGCTCTGCTCCCTGCCAAAAAATCTGTTGATGACTGTCTCCTTGATTTTGATGGGTTTCGGGCTGCCACTCCTTGCAGCCTTCGTTTCTTCTCCGGTAATGATCTGCCGTAACAGTTCCTCTGTCAATTTGCCTTTCTTAGCATAGTCATGTATCAGTATTGATTTTTTTGTATCTATGCGGCAGTTGTCATTCACAATCAATTCCGCAATCACAGGCTGCATTTCTTCCTTCACGAATGAAATATCATAGGCTGCTTCAAAACCAAGTGTCTTTGCATCCAGACAGTCAAGCAGCGGTGTGATAAGTGTTGCTATCCTTAGATACCGTGCAATACGGTCTTTGCTTAATCCGTATTCTTCGCTGACGGCTGCTCCTGCATCTGACTTCTTTGGGTTTTCCAACGAAGTCCCGTTTTTCCCGGTTTCATGCGGGTTTACGAGCTCTTCAATCTCTTTTATCAGGTCATTTCTCCTCCCCTGGCTTTTGATTGCATCATAGTGCTGTTTCAGACAGTATGCCTTTTCAGAGGGACTTAAATCATCAAAGGAACGCTGGCGCAGATTTGTCTCCGTCGCAATCAGAATGGCATCTTCATAGGTCAGATTTTCCCTGATAATGACCGGACCTTTAGTAAGTCCGGCGATGCTTCCTGCATTCTGTCTGTTATGTCCGCTTAAAATCGTGTTTTTTCCGTCATGTACCCACACGATAAGCGGTTCTAAGATACCAAACTCACGGATGCTGTCTACCATGTCCCAAAGCCGCTGTCCGGTATAAAGCTTGAACTTATGATTTGGAAGCGGCTCCATCAAAGCAAAGTCCATTTCCGTGATTCCCGTTCCGCCGTTTTCCTGCTCCGGCTGGCTTAAGTCTTCCTTTGTCTTGAAATCAAAGAGGTCGTCCATTCCGTCCAGAGAAGAATTAAGCAATGTGCTTCTTGCCGGTATTTTTGGTGTTCTGGTCGCCATTTTCCATCAACTCCTTTACAAATTTTTCATAGGCTTTCGCCGCCGGATTATCCGGTTCATACTCACAGATCGTCATACCATACTCTACAGCCTCTGGCACTTTGATAGACCTGGGAATACTGTTCGTAAAGATACGCACTTTTTCCCCAAGTGCCTGCTGTAACTGCGCTTTCACACGCTTTGATACCCTTGTCCGTTCATTATCCATGGTGATAAGGATTCCTTCGATTTCCAGTCTGGCATTTGCGTGGCTCTTGATTCTGTGGAAAGCCCTTAGAAACTCTGCCATTCCCTCTACCGCCAGCGTTTCCGACTGTACCGGAATAATCAGACTGTCACAGCATATCATCACGTTTATCATAGCTGTCCCCATCTTAGGCATCCCGTCAATGAGGATGTAGTCATACTGCTCCTTAATGGTGTCCACAAACTCTTTCAGCTTGTATTCTGCAAAATCAGTATCACACATCAGCTTATCAAAGTTATCCAGCTTATTATTCGCTGGAATTAAATCTACTCCTGTCTCTGTCCTTATCATGTAGGACCCTTTATCCGGCAGTTCTTCGTTCATCACGATACACTTCAAAATGTCATAAATTGTCACGGAAAGCTGCTCTGGTGCGGTCACTCCGCAAAGTTTTGTTGTGTGCCTCTGCCCGTCAAAGTCAATCAATGCGACCTTACAGCCCTCCTTAGACAGCAGATATGACATGGTTGTGGCAGTCGTGGTCTTACCTACTCCGCCCTTTCTGTTTACAATTCCTAAAACCTTGCCCATACGTTTGCTTCCTTTCTCTTGTTGAATTTGTTATTTTGGTTACATTAGATTCTCATGCAGGCAGCGAGCCAAGGTCAGGCTTGCTGAACCTTGGCGACTGCCCATGGTGTCAATTTCATATGACACTTGGATAAAAGTAGGACTGTTCACTTACCTCCTCTGTTCTTGTGCGGCAGCTAAATCAGCCTCTATCCTGCAATTTCCTTTTCCAGCCTTTTTCCGGGCGAAAAAAAGCGGGACTAAAAGAGCCTGCATAGAAGAAGGCTAATTTAGTCCCACCAAAAATTTTTTTGCATTTTGTAGCTTATTACCCTGAACAACCCTCCTTATGTTACATAATTGCTACATCATGCGATTTTACTTCAAAATTTGATTGCAAACAGGCCTGTCCTAACCAAACTTCTGAATAAAATCAGTATTTTTCATTAGGACTGAATTAGCGGAATCCCCTTTGTTTACGGGCTTCTTACTAACGTAACCTTATTATATCCCCATCCCCCCATTGCATCAAAAGTGCTGCACTTCCGGTCACAAATGGTGTCGCCATTGATGTCCCGGTGCGCACCTGATATCCGCCGCCGGGCGCACACGACATAATCTCAACTCCTGGTGCAACAAGATCCGGCTTTACCTGATTGGTCGCCCTCGTATATCCCCTGCCGGAAAAAAATGCTGCCTGGTCAAACCTTGCATCATAGGCTCCGACTGTGATTACTTTTGCAGCCGTGGAAGGGATTGTAAGTGTTGTTTCCTCCACCGGATTCAAAAAACCTGTTCCACTGTTTAACACATTTCCTGCCGGAAGCCACATGTCAAATTTTCCATCCGTAATGGCGATCGGCGTCAGCCTGATTTTCCAGATACCTTCCTCAAGATAGTTTTCTGCCGGAATGAAGTCAATGTAAATCTCCTGATATGGATTATAGGGACTTGGTTCACCATAATACACAAGAAGGTTTGTATTCCCTAACCGAAATCTCTGTGTTCCCTGCACCTGCTGTAAAGGTCCGACGACAGTTCCTCCCGGGGCAATGACCGACACTGCGATCTCGTCCACATAATTTTTCCAGATCTGCAGATTGAGGGATGTCTCGTATGCACTGACAGCAATCTCAACCTCCTGCACATTATCCGCGGTCATCTGTCCTGCTGTATGGACGGCTGTGCTTCCCTCATTTCCACTCCCGATCACGATAGATGTTTTCCAGTAATTCGCCATATCGTCGAGATACGTTTCTATCAGGGAAGTTCCTGAATGAGAGCCATAGTTATTTCCAAAACTCAGATTCAATGCAATCGGTTTTCCGTACTGCCTAGCCCTTGCAATGCAAAAATCCACAGCACTCATAAGCTCGGTTGTTTTTGGGAAGGAAGTTTCCCCCGGAACGCCAAGTTTTACCACGATCAATTCACTCTCGTATGCAACGCCGCGGTACCTGCCACCCGAAGCTCTCCCATTTCCTGCTGCAATGCCTGCCACATGGGTTCCATGCCCGGAGAGATCCCTGCTAGGACAGATTGCGTAACGTTCCTGCTCGCTCTCCTGCTGCAACGCAAGATTGATCATCTCTCGCTCATAAACGCTTCCAAGTGTCTGATCCCACAAAACAGCGATCCGCGTTGTTCCGTCACTGTTTCGAAAATCCGGATGTGCATAATCAATCCCGGAATCTATGACCGCCACAAGCACCTCTTTTCCGGTCAGATTGCTCGCAGAACCTGTATTTTGTCCGGTCTGCAGCGGATTGATACAGGAACTCCGCTTTCCATTTTCCACTGCAAAAAACAGACGTTTTGGTTTTTCCATGTATTCGATCTCCGGCATGGCTGCAACAAGTTCCACCAGTGGCTGTGGTATTCTTAAGATAGCGTACTCGTTTGTAAGATTATAGATCCCGATCTGCGCCTGTTCTTCCGGGAACCGTTCCGACAGTTTTTCTTTTAATTCCTCTGTTGTACCGAAAAATTTTACTATAACTTCCCAGCTATTTTCGGTAACATCGTATCCGACATCCAGATTTAATGATTTTTCGCGTTCCTCATTGGTGGCATCCAATGCAAGGTTTAGGATATTTTCTATTTTTCCGCTATTTTCATTCATGCAAGGTTCCTTTCCGGGTAATTGCGCAATTCCTGATTTGCGTAATCTACAAGTCTTGTAATCATATGCATGAATTTACACACTTAGCATAAAATAAATCAAAATAGAATGTGTTCAGAATGTAGGAAAAAATATATGTGTGGAATTGCAGGTTTTTTTAATGCATCAGAAAATTATCAACAAAAAAAAGAAAAATGGAGTTGTGTATTGACCTCCATGCATGAATGTCTTGCACATCGGGGAAATGATGAAGCCGGGATTTATCTGTCAGACATGGCTGGGCTTTCCCATGCCCGCCTGAGTATCCGTGATATTATCACCGGAAAACAGCCGATTCTCCGGCAAAAAGACGGAAACGAATATGCGATTGTATACAATGGAGAATTATATAATACAGAGGAACTTGCGCGCGATCTTAAGACTTATGGCTATCATTTTTCAACCACTTCCGATACCGAAGTCATCCTTTACGCTTATATGCAGTACGGACCCGATTTTGTAAAGAAACTGAATGGCATTTTTGCCTTTGCAATCTGGGATGACAACGCAAAAAAATTACTTTTGTACCGTGACCGTGTTGGAATCAAGCCTCTTTTTTACGCTTATTTGTCCGGACAGCTTATATTTGCCTCCGAGCCAAAGGCTCTTTTTTGTTTTCCGGGTTTTATACCGGAGCTTTCGTTTGAAGGCATGCGCGAGATTCTTTCCATTGGTCCTGCCCGTACCCCGGGCAACGGAATTTTCAAACATGTAAATGAAGTACTTCCCGGACATTATCTCATCTTTTGCGATGACACAGTATCCGATCGTACCTATTGGGATCTTTTTCGTACTCCGCACACAGATTCTTATGAAAAAACTGTGGAAACAGTCTCCTTCCTCATCCGCGACTCTGTCACCAGACAAATGGTGTCAGATGTTCCGGTATGTACTTTTTTATCCGGCGGCATTGATTCGAGCATTGTCACTGCCATTGCCTGCCGTTATCTGAGTGAACGCGGAGAAACATTAAATACGTTCTCATTTGATTTTAAGGATAATGATCTATATTTTAAATCCAACGCCTTTCAGCCGGAGCGCGATCTTCCTTATGTCAAAATTATGCTAGACCATTATCACACGAACCACACCTATCTCGAATGTGATGAAAAGCTTCTTTTTTCAGCACTCAAGGATGCGGTCGATGCAAAAGATTTTCCGGGCATGACAGATGTAGACTCCTCTCTCCTCTACTTCTGCTCTCTTGTAAAGCAGCATAATAAAGTAGATTTGACCGGGGAATGTGCTGATGAGATTTTCGGCGGTTATCCTTGGTTTTATCGGGAAGATCTGTTATCCAGAGACGGTTTTCCATGGTCTGCTGATATGTCTGTGCGGACCTTATTCTTAAAAGACTCGTTTATAAAAGATCTGGATCTGTCTGCCTATTCCTACGACTGTTACCAGACTTCCCTGCGCAAGGCTCCTCATCTTCCAGACGAAACCGATATTGAACGAAAACGTTATAATATCGCTTATCTGAACATCAAATGGTTTATGCAGACACTTCTCGACCGCATGGATCGTACCAGTATGTATTCCGGGCTTGAGGCGCGTGTTCCATTCGCAGACCACCGCATCATCGAATATGTCTTTAACGTTCCATGGGAAATGAAGTACCAGAATGGTGTTGAAAAAGCGCTGCTCCGTGACGCATGTAAAGATCTGCTTCCACAGGAACTTTTACACCGGAAAAAGAGCCCTTATCCGAAAACTTATCATCCCGGCTATGAAAAACTTCTGATTGAAGAAATGAAACACATTCTCACCCAGCCGGATGCACCGATCAAAGATTTCATTGATTCAAGAAAACTTGATACTTTTCTAAAAGCTCCGACAGAGTACGGGAAACCGTGGTTCGGGCAGCTTATGGCTGGTCCTCAACTGCTTGCTTACTTCATCCAGATCAATTATTGGATGGAAAAATATAAGTTGCACTTATAAACAGCAAATGAATCATTGAAAAGAGTTTGAAATAACCCTTTTCAATGATTCCAAAATTGCTCACTGAACCGGTACTTCCATTATTCTGTATCCGGCTTTTATCATTTCCTGCTTAAATTCATCAACTGTCATAGAAAGTTTCTGTGCTCCTCGCTGCATTGAATAATCACCTTCCGAAACAGACTGATAAATTTCACGTGCGCGGCCTTCTTTAAAGTATACCCCTTGTCAAGGACAAATTAAGAAGAAGGGATTTAATTTTCCAGC
>ERZ860508.244-NODE-244-length-47597-cov-3.500715_pt1 | contig 47597 bp, 41 predicted proteins | sample MGYA00509976_ERZ860508 | MGnify/ENA primary metagenome ERZ860508 (study PRJEB30046, sample SAMN00715242) | human gut metagenome | study: EMG produced TPA metagenomics assembly of the A metagenome-wide association study of gut microbiota in type 2...
AAGAAGCAATGAAGAGTTTCTCCATTGTACTATCCTTTCCTTTTCCACAATACATAATTTTCCTGACTACTATTTCAACTTTACTTCGTTTAATGGTATCACTGCAAAACCACTCCAATATTGTTATTTTGAGCAAATTTATAATAGTAATCTGCTATGGAGACATCAAAGACTCCCATTCCCATTGGTGCAAAAAAAATAGTATCTTTTTCATTATAATAAACAGATAAATTACTATTAATAATATCACACAATGTGATAGAATTTTCTTTTCTTATATCCCCAATTTTTGCAAAGTATTCTATATCCGTATTCTCTCTGTTCACTTCCTCCCAATCATCTACAATAAATGGCCTGGAAAAACTCTTCATTGCTTCTTTCTTGAAATCTCGTAACGATATGTCAAGTATCAACTTTCTTTTATTTATTGGAATATCAATATATCGTGTCTGCGACGATGTACAAGTAATAAAAATATCTGCCTTCTCATATACCTCTTGCCATGAATCACACACACTTATTTCGCCATCTGGAATATCTATCTTTTTCCGATCATAAAAATATATTTTTGTTATTTTGTTATTCATAATCTCCTTACACATTTTTATATGATGTTGTCCAATTGGTCCACCGCCAATGATCCCAATAGCAAATCTGTTTGAGTCACAGAACTCCAAATATTTTTTTATAAGATATCCACTCACAGATGCAGTTCTGATTATGCTAATCATTGGAGAATTAAAAGCTGCAAGAACCTCACCCGTATTTGTGTCATTCAAGACAGTTACACTGGATGCCCTTGGAATATTTTTTTCAATATTTTTAGGAAAACTTGCAATCCATTTTATTCCAGCAGCTTCTATGTCACCACCAACATATGCCGGCATTGCAATAATACGATTTTCATCCTTTTTAAATCGAAGATATGGCTTGAGAGGCTGAGAGTAATCCCCCTTTGAAATACAGAATAGTGCCCTTTCAATCACTCCAATCGTTTCATTCCATGAAATACTAATTTTAGAAAAATCTTCATTATTTAAATATAACATGCGACCTCCTTCTCGTTCATACAAGCAATCAAATCCAAAAATCTTCTGTTTTCTGTCCATATTACTATGATAGTAATATAATTTTTCATGCATTATTTACGCTACAGATTTCTTTAGGTTTGATATTGCTTTTGCACCATTTTTCATTATAAATTGTGTTAATGTATCTATCCCCACAGTCTGGAAAAATAGCGACAATCTTAGAATTATTTGAAAGTTTCCGCAAACGTCGATACCATTTAACAGCTTGAAGAGTTGCCCCTGATGAACCACCTATCATCATACTGTTTTGTTCAAAAAAATCATGACACTCCTGGATGATATCCTCTTCCTTTACCTGGACAACATCATCGATTTTTGCCATTTTCAATATTGGCGGAACAATACTTGAGCCTAAACCTGGAATACACCTCTTTTGTACACTGCAATTAAAAATCCTTGACCCAATACTATCCACCGCAATAATTTTTATCCTTGGATTAATTTCCTTAATTCGACGTGATATTCCTGTAATTGCACCACCTGAACTAACAGGTATAAAAATATAATCTGGGTCACTAATGTCATTTATAATTTCATCAGCAAGTGAATAATATGATTCCATATTAAGTGGGTTCTCATATTGATTTGTCCAGTATATGTTTTTACTCTTGGAGATTATTTCCCTGACTTTTTCCAATCGTCCAAGTAGATAACCACCATTATTATCGGGTTCTGTAATTTTAATTGTTTCAGCTCCATACAATCTTAACATTCTTTCATTAACTATATTTATATTTGCGTCGATCACACAAGTGAATTTCAATCTATATTCCTTGCATACCCTGGCCAATGCAACCCCAAAGTTTCCCGATGATGACTCAATAATTCTTGTATCATCATTAATTACTCCATTTTTGTATGTACTGCCAATTATATTTGTGGCTGCACGATCTTTCATACTACCAGAAGGATTAGCATTCTCCATTTTCAAAAAGATCTTATGATTATCATACTCATACTGCACCAATGGTGTATTCCCTAGTCTTGACAATTCCGTATTCATCATAGATTGTTTATCCTCCATTTTTAGTCATTGGACAAAAATTTTATATATTCTGTCAATTATCTCATTAACGTCTGCAATAATTGTAACATCCGCAACACTGGCAATCTGCGCATTATTGTCCCAATTAACAGCAATTATTTTTTTACAATTTTGTAAACCAGATACATGAAATACACTACCCGATATACCAAGGGCAATGTATATATCACATGAAATACACTGTCCCGTTTGTCCAACTTGGTTTATACCTGACAAGCCATGAATTTCAATAACAGGCTTGCTATATCCAATTCCAGCATTTAACCTATCAGCTATATCTTCAATTTTTTTATATTGCTTAAAATCCACACCACATCCAATTCCAAAAATAATTTTTTTCCCTTCTAAATAATCTTTTTCTTCCAATGCTACTTTTTCAATAATATGGATATTCATGGCAGATGTTGTTTCATCGTGCATACCAAATTCAAAATTACAATCATATTTTATCAAATTATCCTTATTAAATGCATCACCAAAAACATTTTTCTTAACAGTACATATCCCCAGTGAAGTACCATTTGAAATTATGTCAACCTTGCTCGAATTAGAATAGGCATAACGAGTATATATAAAATTATCCTTTTCTTTGTTTGGCAATATATTAATACAGTCAGCCACTAATCCAGCATTCAATTGACAAGCCATTCTAACAGCAACCATTTTCCAAAAACTATTATCAATAAACAGGATGCAGATAACTTGTACTCTATCTATTTTTTCTAATAATACATTGGCGCATTCCGTGCAGCTTTTCGTTTGCAAGTCGGGACAAAAAAATATACGGGTGCCAACTTCGTCAATTAGCACGTCTTGATTCGTCACTTCATTTGGTATTATAACTGATATTTCAAGTGGCATTTTCTTTGCAAGATTTCTTGCAACGGTCAACATTTGCCAACTTTCAATTGTGAGCATTCCATAGTTTATTTCACAAACAATCCATAACTGTTTTTTCATTGTAAACTGTTTTTTTCTAGTTCGTTGAAAATATAATCAATACCTGTATCAATATTTTCTATAACCAACGAATCTATCTCCTTTTTCTCCCTTTTTTTCTTTTTTTCCTCAACCTTTATTACCTTTGTTCTCGCCCCCTCAAATCCACAAAGTGAATCACTGATTTGAAGTTCATTATTTGTCAATATGTACGGATCAAACTGTTTGGCTAATATCTGCTGGTGAAAAGAAAATGCCCCCAGACTAGGTAGTGTGCCTCTAAAGTTCAAAACTGCTGGAAAATCGACCTCAATTTTATTTTTATATTTACGATCTTCCGTTTGAAGAATAATTGATTTACAGCGAATATCCTCTATATCTACAACATTAGTAATACACGTAAAATTCAGCCTGTGTGCAAGTGCAATTCCTACAAAACCAGTCTCACCATCAATACTCTTTTCTCCACACATAACTAACTGAGGTAATCCGATGTATTTCAGAGCCCTGTATAAAATATACGATGTAGCAATCGTATCAGAGCCGCCAAAAATTTTATCTGTCACCAAAACTGCCTCATCACACCCCAATGAGATTGCTTTTTTTAGCATTCCGGTGGCAGATTTAGGAGCCATAGTTAATGCTGTAATATGAACACAAGAAAATTGACGCTTAAGAGTTATAGCACTCTTTATAGCAAACAAGTCATACGGATTAATATGATTGCAGCCATCATTGAAATCATATTTCGAACTATATTTCATACAAATTATAATATTCATATTATTTTAACCTCTGTTCATCAAGACCGAATATTTTATCAGCCTATATATTACATTTAATTGTATTTCTGAAGAACCGGCATATATTTTTGATGACAAAGCATCTCGAACATCTTTCTCGATTCCAGATTCAGATGTGTATCCGTATGCGCCAAATATTTGTAACATATCAAGGCTCGCCTGAACATATGACTCCGAAACAAAATGCTTAAAAATTGATGATTCCAAAAATGTACTTTTCTTTTGATCTTTCAACCAGGCAATTTTGTACATCATGTTTTCTGCCAGCTCAATGTTAATTTTCATTTTAGCAATTTTGTGGGTAATTGCTTGGAAACAATCCTTTTTTTTCATTTCACTATATTTAATTGATTCTTCCATAATCCTCTTCATCGTTCCCACTTGAACTGCAAATTCAAAACAACGTTCCCATTCCATTATTCCGTTCAAAACTTTAATACCATTTCCCCATTTCCCCAAAATATTCTCTTTCGGAATGAAAACATCTTTAAAAACAACATCTGACATAGGACAAGTTTCAAGCCCCATCTTAATTGATTCCTGCATCACAATTAATCCTGGTGTATTTTTTTCACAAACAAAGCAACTAATACTATTTAAATCCCCCTTGTTCCCTGTTCTTGCAGAAACAATAAAGATATCCGCAATTGGGCAGTTAGAAATAAAGGATTTATGCCCATTAATAATGTATCCCTCCTCTGTTACCCTTGCATTTGTATTAATTGATAAAAAATCAGAACCTGATTCTGATTCCGTCAAGGCAAGAGCACCAATTTGATGTCCAGAAATCAATGAGCTTACATATTTGCCCTTAAGTACTTTTGAACCATAATGGTATATTGAATTTAAGCATGCCCAGATATGATTTGTTATACAAAATGCGAAGCCGCTATCATTGCAAATATATCCTAATTCCTGCATCATCATCGCTGCGGTTACATATTGTTCGTCTATTCCTCCATAAATCGCCTCATATGGAATGCCAAAAAGACCATATTCTGCACATGCAATCCATTTTTCCTCAAATGTTTTTTTCTCGTCATTAATAACTGTATCTAAAAAAATCTTAAAACTTGCCAAAAATTCTTTTTGTTCATTCGTCACTCCAAAATCCATTTCTTCCTCTTTTCTATTGCATGTTTTCTATTTCTTGTATGATATCTTGAATGCTGGAAGGATCATCAATGCCCTTTCTCACTATTTCTGGCCATTTTGATTTATCCACTCCATATTGTGAAATAAAAGCAAAAAGCATCCTTTCAATACCAATTCCAATACACCCTGTATAGCAATACTGATCTTTCTCTGCATTCTCAAATAGTTGAAATCTTTTTGACAAATACTGCCCATGTATATTAAATGATCCAGCAGCTATTGTTCTATTTTGCCCCAAACAAAGTCTGAGTTCATATTTTGAACCCATCATTTTTTGTACATTAATTTTTTTAGAGGTTTTTCCTGTTAAAAAAAATGGATCAGATGCACTCTCACACGATCCATTTACCTCTAATAGCCTCATAAATTTTATCGCGCAGGACCTGTAATTTTTCACATTTTCTGACACATAACTTCTTTTCCCCAAAAAAACAGTTTCTCTTATCGTAAAATCCCACAATCGTTCAAATGGTTTATAATACCTATTTTCATATCGAAAAGATTTTCCCTTAGCTGTAACTGAAATATTATTCATTACCTGTCCAGAAAACATCTCATATACGTAATAACACATTGTCGGCGGTAATCCATACTCTGTCCCAATACAATACTCCAATAATTTTTGATTCGTATTTTCTTTAATTGATGCAAATTCTCTTTTAAACGAAAGATAGTTATCTATCTCATTTTTCAGTCTCGAAACCAACATAAGAAGATTTGGAAATGAATCAAAATAGCCAGCCTTTCTCAATGTTGAAATTTTTAATAATGTTGGAAATTGATAATTCTCACAATAAAATATTTTTTCTGAAATATTTTTAAAAACATTATCAAAAAATTCAAAAAGACTTACTAATGGTTCTTTTATTGTTATCTGTCCATCATTAGGTAAGACTACCAATTTTTTTTCAATGCTCTCCCTCAATACTTTTTCTGAATCAGCTGAATATATATCATCATCCCATATCTTGTCCACTTTAATATTTTTCAAACCAATTATCTCATTTTCAATAATATCAAATACTCTATCTTTGATGTCTTTCTCATTGCATTTTTCGTGTACCAAAAGTTCAACACCATTAATAGTTGAACCATCATAAATCCTTTGAAAAGATTCTATTCCTTCCGAAATATAATATATTTTCTTTTCAAATTCTTCTACCAACTTGGTAGATAACTGCATTGGGTACTGTATTGTTATTTTTTTCATTGTTTCACTCTTCTTTCTTAGTATTATCCATCATTCAATATAGTAAATGTTTTATCATAAATACATATTAGAAAAATCACTGCTAATTATAAATTCACCCAACAAAATCGCGATTTTTTTCACTACGCTTTTTTTCAACAAACAAAACGATAGAATTAATCGACTCAAAATTTTCAATATTAAAATCATCATCATAGATTTCAACTTGTGCCAATTCTTCCAGAAATTCAATTATGCTCATCATGGAAATTGAATCTAAAATGCCCTCTTCCAAAAGATTTGTGTTATCATCTATGACTTTACCTTTTGCAGTCTCCAATTTTCTAATGTTATCACCTATTAACCTTCTTGTTTTTTCCATTTTATTTTTCCCCTTTCTTCTTCAAGCAATTATATATTTTTTTGCTGGTTATCAATTCGCACCTTTTACTTTTATATAATTTATTCAATATTTAATACAGGATAAATATTTGATAATAAAAATAAGGAAATAAATCTTTTTTAATAACCTTGAGCTAATATTATCCTGATTATCAAAAAACAAAAACCTCCTATCGCTCTAATTCAACAGAATCATTGTACTCTTAATTGTTCCAGAAAACGATAATCTTCACACAAAAAAGAAGTGGCTGGCGCACTAAGGATCAAAGTGACAGTCACTTTCTACTTATAAGGTTACACAAACCGGTGAGGATTCCACAAGTCCTGTCTTTTCTTAGTGATAGTACCTTTTTTCGTACTTAGTAGCCAAAAAGTAAGTTCTTATTTTTTATACGGTGTACCCCTATGCTAATGGTGAGCATAATGTGCAAAATATTTCATAAACGCTACTGCCATTGTTGTAACAACTTAACTTTACTTCCCCATTCAGCACATGAATAGCTACACCAGTAATAAAATAATCTGCAAAGACCGAGCCCGCAGAATACTTTCTGTTATGGCATTTTCCATTTAATTTTCTGGCACCGTTTACCATACAGAAAGTAATTTCCGGCTTAATGCTGTTCTTTTATGTGAAAACCGGATTCCTCCTTGTCTAGTATATACGTAAATGTTCTTTCATGTTCACATTCACCAGAATTTTTCAAAGAAATCTTGTAATTATTTTCATTTATATTATTAAGTGTATATATCCAAACAAAACCATAACCGATTTTATCCCATCTTCAATCTCTTCCCGTGTATAATCATATTGCTCAAGAAAACTATCTTCCTTGTCATTCATGTAATCATAAATCTCCAGTTCCATTTCTAAATCTGATTTTTCATTGGCATCAATCGCATCCAGAAGCTCATTTTCTGCCTCATTGATTTCTCCTACATCAATCATATGAGTCAATTGTTCATACAAAGAAGATCTTGTACAATTCTCAATGAATTTAGGAATTTTCATTTTATCCTGAAGTTCTCCAAAGGAAATAATAGCCGCCATACGGACTGTGTTATTTATACTACAGCGAAAAGAATTTCCGCTATATTTCATGATTCACCTCGTATCAACCCCACGATTTGTAGTTAAATATATTTCTATTTATACTGAATACTTGTTACATTCATATAAGACATATTTTCTAATCCAACATAACTTTCAGTGTCTCCCGATTCTACGAACTTCTCCTTGTCTACTCATTACTTTTTCTCCTAGTATGTTTTTTTAATTACAACATCTAATGATTTTTATAGAACAGTCTATACTTCCTTTTATATGGTACAATTGTTCCTATTTTTCAGTTTTTCCCGATTAATCACAAATCACAACTATCGAGTATAGATTTCTATTTTGCTCCTTTAGAACTTTTAGCACAAGGTTCTGTTCCTTTTCATCCAGCCACGATAAATCCACACCTTGTCCTAATCCCAAACGTTTTGTGTCTACCCAGTCAAGCAACTCATCGTTCAATCTAGACAACCAGATATATCTCTGTACCGACTTATAGTTTTCACCATTCTCTTCTCCAATCTGCTGCAAACGTTTTCCCGCAGTCCCCTGATTTTTAATGGCATCATATTTCATTTTGTACGCCTTTGCTTTTTCACTTGGAAGAATGTCTTCACGCTGGATATTGAAATCCACCATAATAATAGCTTCATCATCTCCAATATCTTTCACAATTACAGGCATCTTGATGATTCCCGCCAGCTCACACGCTCGTTTTCTTGTATGTCTGGTTATAATTTCATAACCACCATACTCTTTCTTACGAACAATCCCCGGCACTAAGACACCATGCATCTTGATACTATCTACCATTTCCAACAATTTATTTTCTCTAATTCTAAAAGGATGCCCTTTAAAATCAAATAACTCGTTAATATCAACCTCTACAATCTTCTCTCCATCATCCTCTCCCTTTTTACCATGAAAAAATGTATCATAACCTTGTAATTTCACATCATTTATACTTAATTTATTACTCATGGGCTCCTACCTCCTTTTTTTGCTCCGCAAAATGTGAGCATTTATTACGAGCAGAGGTGATCACCTCTTTTACTATTGCTTTTTTGTTCTCTTCCATAGTCTGACCCTCCGTATCATTATTTTTTCTCTCTGCATCGTGTCATGCCTTATGTCCTGGCACGACTTGGATGACTCTTATCCTTCCTTTGCAACTTAATCTGCATATGATAAAACTTTGGATTCTTTTCATTAGAATGAATCTCTGATATGTCACAAATTTCGTACCGCGGATTCTTTTTGATTCCTTTGGTAATCCAGTGAATATCTTTTCTCGTAGCTGAAATGTTTAGAATAATCATTCCAAATACCTTTACTAATTGAAAATGTTTTTTACAATCGGGTAGGAGGTAGATAATTATTTTATCTACCGACCTCCCACACCACCGTACGTACCGTTCGGTATACGGCGGTTCTTTAGTTTTCACATCTTTTCAAGTAAAACTCTGTGAATGTTGGATATCCCCATTCACGGAGTTTTTCATTACTCAAGGCAAACTGTACCAGTCTATTATTGCTACAGTTCCAAATACCCTGGCGCATATTTGCGTGCCATTGAATAAAGTCTTCATTCATTCCGAGTTCTTTCAACTTTCGGTATTTCGTTTTAGGTTTCTTCCATTGTTTCCAATAGATTGCCCTTATTCTATGGCGTAACCACTTGTCATTACTCTGCAACAGAATTTTCATATCTGCCATTCCAAAGTAATTTACCCATCCTCTAATAAACTGCGTCAGTTTTAATGCCCGATATTCATTTCCCCATCCGTTATGTCTGTCAGTAAGCTCTCTGATTTTATTCTTCATCTTTATTACTGATTTTGGATGTACCCGAAATCTGCACATTCCCTTGTATCTATAGAAGCTATAGCCAAGGTATTTGACTTTGCTGATATGTGCCACGCACGTCTTGGTGCGATTTACTTTAAGGAATAGTTTTCCCTCAATATATGGCACTATGTTGTTTAAGGTTCTTTCTGCACTTTTCCTGCTTTTACAGAAAATCATACAGTCATCTGCGTATCGGACAAATCTATGCCCTCTCCGTGTAAGTTCCTTATCCAATTCATTCAGCATGATGTTACTTAAGAGTGGGCTTAATGGTCCACCTTGTGGCATCCCGACCTCTGTCTTTTCAAACATTCCTCTGCTGATAACTCCAGCATTAAGATATTTGTGAATGAGTGATATTACCCGCCCATCCTTGATGGTTCGTGATAGTACTTCAATTAGTTTGCTCTGACATACTGTGTCAAAGAACTTCTCTAAATCCATATCTACCACATATACATATCCATCATTGACATTTGTCTGGCATTGTTTCAGTGCGTCATGCGCACCTCTGTTTGGTCGAAATCCAAAACTATCCTCCGAGAACTGTTTCTCGTAAATCGGCGTTAATATCTGTGTGATTGCCTGTTGAAACACTCTGTCAACTACTGTTGGCACTCCCAGTTTTCTAAACTCGCCTTTTGTTTCTTTGGGTATTTCTACCCTATGGACTGGGTTGGGCTTATATTTTCCATCCTTTATCTGTTGGATTAGTTGCTCTTGGTTGTCTTTCAGAAAGCTTAGAAGTTCATCTACGCTCATTCCATCGACACCTCCTGCCCCTTTGTTTGATTTTACTTTCTTGTAAGCCTTGTTAAGGTTATCTTTGTGTAAAATCTGCTCCATTAGATTGTCCGTTTGAAAATCTGTGATGATGTCGTTGTTTTCAGCAATCCTCTGATGGGCGGACACTTCTGCATACTCTTTCTGTTCCGCAGATACCATTTGCAGATAGTCCTCAATATGAAGTTGTCTGTCCTTAAATCCATCTTTGGTTACATTCATTTACTCACATCTCCTAAAGTTCAGTCCTTCCCACTATGCTTGCAACCATAATGGTACTATGACCTCTGCTGACTTCTCGCCATTCGTTGTTACTAACGGTTTTCATACTCTGTTTCCAACCGCTGACGAGACCTCCCTTGGTACCACACGTCACTTTCTCTCCATATATCTGCCACATTTACTACAGTTAATTCCGAGTAGTTATTGGACTTTGGTTTGTTTAGCAACCTTATCCTTAACTATAGCCTGATGTGATTTCTGTTCGTCAGACCAGAGATTTGCCTCCACCTTCCTTCAGATTCCACCTCACGATGGACACCCTTGGTCTTGGCTGTATCCTTCCCACTACTAGGGTAGATTAGGGGCTTTCACCCATTAGCGACGTGCGCCGCAAGGCGCACTCACCCAAAAAGGCATCCTATGAATCTCTCCACAGGATGCCCCATTATTCCGGCTCACTTTTCCTCATCGAAACGGTGTATCTTTCGCCTCCTGCCAGCCATCACGACCTGCATCTGGTTCCGTCTGTTCCTTACTGTCACCACTTTTCTGCTTTTCCTTGCTCTCTTCAAAGGACTTTCTCACTGCTCCATACAGTTTTTCCCGAAATTCCTTCGTTACCGGAAAGCAGATATCCTGATAGATACTCTTCCCCTGTTCATCGGTCTGTTTCGTCTTATAGGATGGCATTGCCACAAAGAGTCCGTTCTTTCCCTGCAACAATGATACATTATTAATCACAAAGCAGTCCTCCAGATAAATTCTCGCAAGTCCTCGGATGTTACTTCCATCCCGTTCAAACGGAGTCACTTTTACATTGAACTTTAGTTCCTGTGATTTCTCTTTATCCTCATGACTGATCTTAAGCTGCAGCCGGTTCTCTTCTATCTGCTGCACCTGTTCATAGGCTTTCATGATTCCTTCATAGAGTTCTTCACGAAATTCTTTTGTAATTGGATGGCAGATATCCTTATATCCGCTGTCGTCTTTACTGCTTGCATATCTCGGCATAGATACAAAGCACTGACCATCCTTATTCTCAATAACAGCAATATTGCTGACCTTGAAGCTTTCTGCAAACACTACCGATACAAATGCACGGATGTTTCCATCCCCTTTGTTTAACTGATTAACTGTAATTTCATAATTCATAATAACCTCCATTCCGCAGACGCTTAGCGTCGAAGGACCGCGAGCAAAATGTCAGATTTTGCTCTGCGATTAAGGCTATTAGTGGCGCCTGCGACACAAATAGCCCGTGCGAAAAATACTGCATCAGTGGTATTTTTCACACTATGACCTGTTCCTTTCATCATTCCTAACTGACTTCACTTCCAGATTATTTACTTCCAATGGCACCACCCCCTTCCCTCTGATCTGCCTTTTCTCCATCCTGCTGATCCGCGTTATTTACCGGCTCACACTTCACTACAAACCGTTTTGTGCCATGCTCCGCACAGGTGAAAAGGGTAAGACTTTCCCCCTCTGTCTGCTCTGTTACCCATTCATCGTATGGATTTACGACTTTCATCTCTTTTACCGTGTATTCGTGCTTTTCCTTCTTTCTATTCGTAAGCAGGACCTTCGCCCCGGCTTCTATGTTGCATAGATAAGTAAAATACACTCCACGACGGCTGCCATTATGTCCGGCAAGAACACAATTGCCTTTCCCGCAAAGCTCTGTCGTATTTGTCATATGACCAATGCCCTCATTAAGCTGCACGCTGCCGGCTCCTTCAAATACCGGATATTTAATATCTAAGCTCGGTATTTCAATAATCCCGATAACACCCTCCTGTAATAAAAGGGAATCTTTCTTTTTATGATCTTTTTTGTTCTGCTCCTCTTCATTCTGTTCCTCCTCAAACGCTTTCATATATCGGTTACTTCTCTCCTGCTCTTTCATCCGCAAAAGAAAGGGGATTGCGACAATGGCAACCCCCAGTAAAATCAACACAATATCCTTTTTTATTCGTCTCTTCATCGGTAATCCTTCCTTTCTCCATACGGATAAGCATTCTCTGCCACCTGACTGATCTCCTGCCCGTTTTCTTCTGTGATCGGTTTATTCTCCAGATCAAGCTGGGTATTGAGTTCAAACTGTCTGGCAGTCTTGCTTTTCAATTCTTCCTCATAAGCAAATGGCTTTTCGTATTCTGCCTTTGCCTGTTCCATATCACGCTGATACTGCTCTAACTTCTTTTCCAGAAATTCAATATTTCCATCCATTCCGTTGAAGCAGTTTTCAAGTTTGACCATACAGCCCACCGGAGAGTTGGATAATTCCACCTTGTAATCGGTTCGCCCATGCAGGATCAGGTAATTCACACCAATAAAGTTTTTCTCCACCTGCACCTCAAAACCACGGTACTCTCCGATTCCGGTTGTCTCTCCAACCTTGCATTTGCTGACCGCCGCCAACACCGCCGTACCGCCATCCACACGCTCATGAAAGGTCATGTTTCCCACTTTTATAGCAAACTCCTCATCCGCTGCAAGCACCTGTTCATCTCGTTTCTTAATATCTGCATGAACACATTTCAGCTTTTCGTTTGTTGCAGCGATCAGTTTCGGAAATTTGATCATAAACTGATCCTGCAGGCTGTAATGCTGACTGTCATAGGATGCCTTTAACATCTTGAGTCTCTGCACCTCATTATCCACTTCCATCTTTTCTTTGATCAACGGATTTCCGGTTGCCACAGCCTTAATCTCAGCATATGATAGTGTTGCTTCGTCGATATCCTCACAGCTCCTCGAAATGGACTTGCTGGTCATCACCTGTGAGATAAAACGCTGTTTATTCTCCACAAGGCTCCAACTGTATGCATCAAAGGTTTCTTTGGTGACATAACGGTATACCGCCACTTCACTGTTTTCATTTCCCTGACGCAAGCCTCTTCCCTCTCTCTGCTCGATAGAAGAAGGCTTCCATGGGCAATCCACATGATGCATTGCCGTAAGATGTGTCTGCACATTGACACCGGTTCCGCATTTATCGGTGGAGCCGATCAGAATCCGCTTTGTTCCAGACCTCATTTCACGAAAAAGGGCATCCCTTGCAGCGTCAGTCTTGGCATCATGAATAAATGCGATCTGATCCGCCGGGATACCCTGCTTTACAAGTTCTGTTTTCAGATAATTATAGACATCAAAGGTATCTGCCTCTGCCCACGAAACGGTAAGCATCTCTTCTTTCCAACCGGATTTTGGTGTACCGATATCAGAAAAGATAAGCTGTGTGCCAATGATTCCCTCCTGCTCTGCTTTCCGGTATTCATACAACACATTTTCCACTACCTTATTAAGCTTTCCATCAACATTGTTCGGTGCATCCGGCATCAACAGCCGTGCATCCGTACCGAGAAGCCTTGCCTCGTGAGTGATCTTTAAAAAGTTATCCTCACTGGGATCAACCCCTCCGCTTCGGATACTCTCTGCCCTTGCAACAAATTCCTCCATGACCTGCTTCACATACCAGTCCGACTCACTCTCCACGATGATATACTTACCGCCACGAAGTGCCGGCACATCCAGATCCAGCATGTCCCTTGTCTGAATATCTGCTACTTCTTTGAACAGGTTCATAAGCTCCGGCAGATTCGTAAACTTATTAAATCTCGTCTTAAAACGAAATCCGCTTCCCTCAACAGTAAGCTCTAATGCAGTGGTCTGTTCTCCAAAGTTTGCCGCCCAACTGTCAAAATGGTAAATGCCTAGCTGCTCCAAGGTATCTTTCTGCAGGAAACTCTGCATGACATACATCTCGCACATCGTATTGCTGATCGGTGTTCCGGTTGCAAATACGATGCCCCTGCCACCATTTAACTCGTTGATGTATTCACACTTCAAAAACATATCCATGGCTCTCTGGCTGCCCGTCCCGGTAATACCCGAAACATTCATCTTACTAAAGATGGCAAGGTTCTTAAACGCATGTGCTTCATCGACCATAATAGAATCAATGCCAAGCTCCTCAAAGGTAATCAGATCATCTTTCCTCTCTTCCGAGGTCATCTTTTTGATCTGCTCCTCAAGCCTCTTTTTCTGTGATTCCATTTGTTTGATCGTCCATCGCTCACTGTTTTGTGACTTCATCTCATCAATCGCATGGGCAATCTCCTCAATCTGTTTCCGGATCATCGCCTCCTTCCGTTCCGGTGAAATAGGAATCTTTTCAAACTGCGAATGGCTCATAATGATACAGTCATAATCACCTGTCGCAATCCTTGAGATAAACTGTTTCCGCCTGCTCTTTTCAAAATCACGCTCGGTTGCCACCAGAATGTTTGCCGATAGATAAAGCCTTAAGAACTCACTTGCTGTCTGCCCGATCAATGCCTTTGGTACAACCATCGCTGTCTTATTGGCAAGACCAAGCCGTTTCTGTTCCATACAAGCTGCCATCATCTCAAAGCTTTTTCCTGCTCCGACGCAGTGTGCTAACAGCGTGTTTCCTCCCATCAGTACTCTGGCGATCGCATTAACCTGATGTGGCTTCAAATGAATATCCGGATTCATCCCCGGAAATTCCAAATGACTGCCATCATATTCCCGAAGCCGGACATTGTTAAAGGTTTCATTATAATAATTCACATACTTATTACGCCGCTCCGGTTCTGCGAAGATCCATTCCTTAAAGGCTTCTTTCATCTGGTTCTGCTTCTCTCTTGCAAGCATCGTTTCCTTCTGATTGATCTCATAATGGTATCTGCCATCTCCATCCTCAATGCGGTCACGCACGGTTACGGTTCTGAGATTCAGCGTTGTCTCAAAAATCGTATATGCATCCATACGGGAAGTACCATAGGTTTTACTTGCAGCCACCGACGATTTGTCATATGACTTATTCTCAATAAACCACTCCATCGTATATTTATTCAAGTGGATCTGTATCCCGGAACTATAGTAGGTACTCCGTACTGCCCGTGACCGTCGTGGTGTGTCAAGAAGTTCAAAGATAAACGCTTCATAATCTTCCGGCTCGATCCATGTTGTTCCGATACGCACATCAATCTCAGATGCATCCAGATCTTTCGGCTGTACCTGCTCTAAGGCAGTCACATTATCCGCAAACAGTTCCGGATGTTCCTTTACCACAGCATTTGCAAGCCGCAGCTTATCCCGGACATTGCCGGACAGGTATTCGTCTGCTGTTTCCCATCCATGATCCGGATCGTGTTCGTTATACTCCATCGGATTTAAGAAGATCAGTCCATTCAGTTCCTCAATGAGTTTTGCTCTGGATAGCTCTGCTGTCAGATCATCCGAAAAATGAATCTCCTCCGGTGTGGTGTCATTCTCTTTTGCCAGCTTTTCTTTTACCAAAGTCAGATCCGGCTGGTAAATACTAAGCATAAATGCGATATTTACGCCGTTAAACTCATTCACGGATACATTCAGTGCTTCTACGGCTGTTTCCACATGATCCACTGCCTGCTTAGCCTTAATGGTCTGCCGGGTAAACATATCTGCCTTTGAAACCACTCCGTCCTCATCCACCATTTCCAATGAACAAAGTAAAGGGTAATCACCATCGTCCCGAAAGGCTCTGGTATTACCCTTTGCTGTGATATAACCATATTTTTTTGTAAATTGGTCATATACGGTATTTAATTCCTCCTGTGCCTGTCTTAATGCCTGTTCACTGCACCCGGACAACTGAATGTCGATCAAATGTCTTGTAGCGGTGCGTATGGCATCCATGCCCTTAATTCTTTCAAGCACCTTATCTCCCACCTCCTGTCTGACCATTCGTGAGTCCTTCCGGAAATAGAGAACACCATCAATAAATGTATAGGTAAAGTTCTTTACATCAGGATCTGCCGGAAGATATTCCTCCGGTTCTTCCCCCGCCTCTACCATGCGTTCAAAATCAGTGATCTGAGCATGAATATTAGAAACCGCACGGGAAAGTGCTTCCTGCAGGTCAAAATCTGGATCATCGTTGACACAGGCTGTCAGATTACTGTTTTCTCCAAATCTGCCCGTATCCCGTATCATGTGCCCCAGGATCATCTCCGGGTGCTCCACAAAATAGCTGTTGACCGGGATTTTATCCTCTGTCAGTCCCAGATGTACCCAGTCCGGCTCTGCCACAATCTTTCTCTCCCGTTTCTGAAAGAATAAAATATCACTGGTCACTTCCGTTCCGGCATCTGCCTTAAAAGCAGTATTAGGAAGTCGTATTGCTCCTATGAGCTCTGCCCTTTGTGCAAGATATTTACGCACCGTACTATTCTGCTTATCTAATGTTCCCTTTGTGGTAATTACCGCCACAATACCTCCCGGTCGCACATGATCAATCGACTTTGCGATAAAGTGATCGTGTACCCTAAACTCCATCGCATTGTGCTTGCGGTCATACAGCTTAAAGTCTCCAAACGGCACATTTCCAATGACAGCATCAAAGAAGTTATCCTCATAATCTACCGTCTCAAATCCTGCTATCCGGATATCCGCTTTTGGATACAGCATCCTTGCAATACGACCACTGATATCATCCTTTTCCACACCATATAGCTGACAGTTTCTCTCCAACTCTTTTGGCATACTTCCAAAAAAGTTACCAATCCCCATGCTCGGCTCCAGAATATTTCCCTTGGTAAATCCAAACTGCGATAATGCCTGATACATTGCCCCTGCTATCTCCGGCGGTGTATAAAACGCATCTGTCACGGTTCCTCTTGCTGCCTGATACTCTGCATCCGTTAATAACTCCTTTAACTGTACATACTCCTGTTTCCAGCTTTCGTTATCCGGATCAAATGCCTGCGGCAATCCGCCCCAGCCGACATACCGGGCTAAAATATCCTGCTCTTTTACCGTTGCCGGGCGGTGTTCACTCTCCACATTTTTCAAGGTTTTGATCGCCGTGATATTCCAGTCAAATCGTGCCTTGGGACCGGCATGGGCTTCCGTAAAAGAATCCATGTGATAATTCTCTGCCGGATATTCTTCGGGATGCTCTGCCTCATAGCGTTCATCCGCCCGCCTGCGGTCTTCCTCTAAGATTTCCTCAATCTCATCATCGGTAAGCTCATGCTCCTCCTCTTCAAGAATCTCCCGATACTCTGCATCAATGACTTCATCTTCTTCCTCGTAATCCGGTTCGATATCCTCCTTTATCACAGGCTGGTAATAGTCCCCGGTTAAGATCAGTGCACCAATCTCTGCCTCAATGGTTGTCCAGCTTACATAACCTTCCTTTTCGCCTTCCTCATCTCTCCACTGCAGCCGGAGTCCTTTCCCGTGAAAGGTATCATATCCATGCAGTCCGTAACCTTCCAGTGGCCAGCCGGCACCACCCTGCCCATATTCCTTCCGGATGGCTGACACTCTTTCCTTTTTATCCGTAATGTTCTGATAAAATCCATAAATTCTCTCTTTTCCATTCTGAAATCCACTTCCACGAAGCAATGTCTGCACCACAAATTCATGAGGAATGTTTTTCTCCTTTTTGGGATTGAGGTAGGTATATTTTCCCGATGCTTTAGCAGCTTCTTCCTGTGCTCTCAGTTCATCCATAAATGTACTGGCAGCACGATCAGGAAGTCCGACTGCTGGTGTCCCCATAAACTCAAAAAGAGAAGCCTGATGATAAGTGGCTTCTCTTTCTTCACTGCCAAATGAATCCAGTTCATTCAGCTCTCTATTCAGTTCTTGTTCGGTTTCTAGTGATATTTGTTCACGATCTGGTGAAGAACGATCTCCTCTGCCAGCCGCTGTCCCTGCTCCCGGATCTCCCACATCTCCATGGTCGATGCCGGATCTTTCGGTTTGTGGCTTTTCAGATACTTCTCCATTATCTGCTCTAGAAGCTGGTTCGCTTCCTCCTCCACTTTCGACAATACTTCCGTCAGTCTCCCGAACCGGATCAGACTGCGGTAACGGCTGGAATAATTCTCCTTCAGATAATCCGCTGCCATGATTCCTAACTTCCCTAGTGTCCGTCCTGTGTCCGGCTCCGCTGTGATGTTCGGATACAGCATTCCGTCCTTCCCTTCGTGATAAGTCAGCTCGATCGTATCCATGCTGCATACTCCTTTCTCGCTTCATCTGCGATATACTGTGGTTAATGTTTCTAAGAACAGTACAGGAGACGTCACATACCAGAGTACCAAGTGCGTAAATATCATCTTCTCTTTTGATATTTACAATCTGACTCAAATCTTGTTCTTTGCTAGACAAGTCAAAACCACATCTTGTTCCCACGACATAGAGGATACTGTTATAGATCAGTTCCCGTGCCGCAAGCTCCGGCGTTTCTTTCTCTTCGCCAATTATCACACGCCCTGTAAGCGTTTCGACCTCAGAAAAACGCTCTCTGAAATCTTCTTTTATTATGCCTTCTATTTGCGATTTTGTAAAGTCTTTCAGAACAAACATTCGGCCTTTTTTTAGATTCCCCTCCTGCTTTTCTACTGCTCCTGTCTCTTCCAGATAACTGACAAACTGCTCCAGATTATCTCCTTCAAGGCTCCATGTCAGCTCTCTTTTTCTCCCTCCGGTATCACTGATGTCAAAGACATGCCGGATATAGGACTTACTAAGTGCCCTTGATGGATAAACCACAATTCCCTTGCTGCCCCGTTTCACATAACGGTCTACCTTTTTCCATGAATCATAGTCTGCCACCAATGTTGCAGACGGCTTCTGGGCATATACCATTAAGGCATTATCAAACTCATAACGGTAGATCTGCCCTGCCAGCCTGCATACATCTTTCCATGCTTCTTCTGTCTTTGTAACCTTATCAATGACATCGGCGTAAATAATTCTTGCTTTATAATCTACGCTCATACGCCATCCTCCTATCTCTGTGTATGCTTCACAGGAATGTAGTCTACTCCCTTATAATCGTCTGCATTTAAAACAACCTCAGAACGTTCATACATTTCCATTGCCTTATCAATCGCATCTCCCAATGTGTCTGCCTTGATATTCTCGACACGGGACAAAATTTCACGGATCTCAATGTCAAACTCCCTGCCCTCAATCTGATACGGCTTGCTGTACTCTCTTTTGAGTCTCGCAAAATCAATTACCGACGGCATATTTGACAGATACAGACCATGTCCCCATTCAATTCCAGTCTCACCCTCCTGTTTCTCCGGTGCAAACTTCGGCTGCCGCAGGTACAACCTCGTATCAATTCCAACTAAAAACTGTCCTGAAGAGATATCCATCAATAAAAGATTATGCTCCGAAAATCTTTCAAGCAGTTTATAATCGCATCCATTAAAGTTGTGAAGAATCTCTCCAACAGCCAAATCCCTTCCCAGCTCCTGATAAGAATATTGACCAACCGTGTGCTTTCCATCTGTTGTCATTCCTCTGTTGCGAAGTTCTTCCAAGCATTCTTTACTGCTGATATCTTCATCAAATCGAAAGTTCTTATCATCATTAAAGGTTCCACACAAAAAATAACTAATCTCCTGACTATTTGCACAGATTCTGGCATAAAATGACTGATTTGCGGAGTGATACCAATCCGCCCATGAATCAATCTTTTTGCTTCGTATGTCCATAAGTTCTCTTGCCATAAAAACTGCTTCCAACTTATCATTCGCAAATGGAACAATATGTTGCTTTATAAAATCATCAAAAGTCAGAAGTGAATTTGTTTCCTGTCCCTTTCTGTTTTCAATCACCATTACCATATCCTCTGCTTTCATTACACTTGCTCCTTTCCATCTGCCAACCGCTAATACGGTCTGGCATAAAATACCACATGGTTTGTCCGAAGGGGATCTAACACCACACCCCGGTTTTCGTTCGCTGCATGTACCATCTTTCCATTCCCAACATAGATTGCTACATGAGAGATATTCCGAAATTTTCCGTTTTCTTTATACGAATAAAAGATCAGATCTCCCGGTTTCAGATCCTTTTTGTTGATGATCATGGCATTCTGATAGCAGTATTCTCCCTGTGTGGAAGCAGTTGCCGGAAGATTGATACCAACCTCTTTATACAGCCTCTGCACCAGTGAACTGCAATCATAATACCCTTCCTCATATCGTCTTTCCTGACTGTAATGGCACCCGATCTTTGTCATGGCAAGTTCTGCCACGGCTCCACCGCCTGCCACATCATAATAAGAATCCCACAGATCCGAATCCATCATTTCTTTTAATAGCTTCACCTGGTCATCACTTAACTTATCAAGAGCGATATAGTCCTCATAAGTCAGGTTGTGCACCAAGGTTCCGGACATGGAAACCTCAACCGTATTTTCATCACCATCTGCAAGATATGCCTTTACTTTCCGTTTTCCCCATGCCTGCGCCTCGGCATGGGTATCAAAATAAATATCAAAGTCTGTTCCATATCTTGCAAAGTTTCCGGTATCCTCTACCTTATAGGTATGACCATTCATTACAATCTTTGTTCCCATCGGCACTTTCGGGCTGTGGGCATCCACGGCAAGCGTGTGATTTCCTTTTGGAACCGTTCCGGATGCCGTATGACCTCCCGCCCACTGACCGCAGCAGATGGAACAACTGCAATATCCGGTAGTCACTACTTCTCCCAAAGATGCCCCTGCCGGAATCTGTGCCGTGCTGCTAGAAGAATCATAATAATTCATCTCATCAAACACTTTTTCCAGATTCTTCTTCCCCTCTTCATCCATCACAAATCCAGCCTGCCCGGTCCCGTACTTCACCATATACACCATGAGCGTATCATTGAAGTTAGACACCGGAGCACCATCCTCCGTGTTCTGATAAGTGATGACATAATCATCCTTTTCCAATTTCATGATCTGATCATTAAATTCCTTGTAATATTCACAAAGCACGGTGCGTGGACTGTCATATCCCGTATCCGGCTGTGGAAAAAAGATGGATAACGGTGAATTATAAATTACTGCGATCACCGCAACCACGATCACGCCGATAATCCCAACCACCGCAAACAGTCCTAACAAAACAGGAGCTAATGCCGTCATAATCATCTGCACAGCCATCAGCACAGCCGCCTTTGCTGTTTTTGTTGTGCCTTCTATCAATCCGTCCTGAGAAAACTCTTTCTCTGTTGAAAATTTATCCAGAAACGAATTCAACATCTGACTTTTCACAAAAGAGTGGACACCGGAACCGCTCTGCCTGCTTTTCTTCTGTCCCTTCCTGCCTGTCTCTTTCTTACCAGCCGCCTTTCTTCGCATTTTATTGGAAACCTGAGCATGTTCCGTATCAGAATGTACTCTGCTGCTTCTCTTTTTCTGACTCATTCTGTCCCGCTGCTTCTTTCTCCGATAAAGTTGTATTCCTTTTTCGGCTGCCATCTGCACCGGATAGAATGCCGTCTGGATCATTTCCACACTATCCCGGATCTCCTCCCCTCCATCCATCTGCTCCGATGCCTTTTTCACACTGACAGATGCCATCGTATAGAGTTTTCGGTTACGAACCTTTACAGAAGAATCTGCTTTTTCTTTTTTATCCGCTCTGCCTTTTCCTCGCACCTGAATATAGGATTTGGATTTATCATTTCCTGCCGGTTTCTTTTTCTTCTGTATATGAAGCGTCGGTTTCTTCCGGGTATGAAGAACCATCGGCTTTTCCTCAACTTTTCTAATCTTCATTCGTTCTTCACCACCTTAAAACAAGAACCGGAGAATTGCTCCTCCGGCTCTCTTTTCCTTATTCATAAATCAGCCAGCAGTTATCCTGCTCTTTCTTTTCCTTACTTCGTACAGGCTCATAGATCTTGACATCCGTTTCCTGTGTTCCATCGTCAGATTCCGAAAAGTTCTCTGTCACCTCATCCGAATGATACCCATGAAAGATACTGTCCTCACCAACCATTCCCATTGCAATCTTCTCATGAATATTTGTGTTATACAGTTTGTAAAGATCACTGTCCTTACTGATCTGATTGTCAAAAGGAATGACCACACTGCCACATTTCAACAATCCGGTTCCGCTTGGAGAATTATGCACATACTGAAGCTGCGCATCCGATACTCCAATTACTTCTGCTAACTTGGCACTGTCCACATTTGCCTGTTTTAACAGTGCTACAAACTCACTGTTGGAAAGCAGTGTCATCGCAATATAGTTCTGCAGCAGATCAACCACGTTCTGAGTGATGCCGGTACAAAGACCTCCCTGCTTTCTCACTTTTTTCCACAACTGCTGTAAATAAGTCGCACTATAATCACTGTTTAAGAGCACATGACACTCATCAATATAAAGCCATGTCGCACGACCACGCTTTCCATTATCAATGATCCTCTGCTGGATCGCTTCCATCATCACAAGCATTGCCACCGGAGCAAGCTGGCTTCCCAGATCCTGAATGCCATATACTGTAAAACGGTTGTCCACATCTACATTGGTCTGGTGGTTAAAGATATTAAGGGAACCTTCCACAAAAAGCTCCAAAGATAAAGCAAGCTCCTGTGCCTCCATCTCTTTCTGTGACTTCAAAATATGATAAAAGTCCGTCATAACAGGGACTTTTTTTACTTTCCACGCCCGCATATACAATTCACGAATACAGCGGTCAATGATACTGTGGTGTTTCTGGTTCAATGCGTTGCCAAGAAGCTGGTCACAAAGACTTAGCATAAATTCTGACTTATCTGCGATCACATCACGAATACCCCTCTCATTCATATGAGCAAGATTGGCAGCTAACGGATTCACATAGTTCTTCGTGTAAGCAGATAAATTCACAATCGCCCCGCCAAAGGTATCCGCAATGTCAAAATACTCATTCATCGGATCAATAACGATCACATCATCCTGCGTATTTAAGAACACATTTCCCATTTCCTGCTTTGCAAAGAATGATTTACCGGAACCCGGTACACCAAAGATAAAACCATTGCCGTTGATCAGACCTTTGCGGTTCCCCACATTGATGTTCTTACTGATCTGGTTGATTCCATAGTAATTTCCACCGACGGCATTTAATTCCTGCACATTAAAAGGAATTAATACAGCCACCGACTGTGTCAGCATGGTACGCATAGTTTCCACCTGTCGTACCCCGATCGGAAGTGCCGTATTTAATGCCTCTCTCTGTTTCAGATAATGTGTATCAATGGTTACGGAGTTTCGTTTTCCGATGGTTTCCACCGTCTCCGTCACGCTCTCCAGTTCCTCCTTACTCTCTGCCACGATGATCAATGTCACTGCCACATAAAAGAGACACTGGTCGTTTTCGCGGACATCATCCATGATCTCCTCAATCTCTTTTTTCTCGGTACGCTTCGCATATGAGATTTCCGTAGAAAAATCATTGTTCTTGTTTCTCACACGCTGCTGCTTGATAATGTCAGATTCGATACCAAGATACTTTTTCTGCAGTGTTTTGGTGGTGAGATCCTTCGGGATCGGAACCACATCAATACTGGTAATGGAATGAACCGGAAGAGATGTGATCTCATTCAAGAAGCGATCTGACAGACTGCTCGGATACTTTTTAATAAACATTGCCCGGATATACTTTCCTTCATCCTCGATATGATCCGGGAAGTATTTCAGCATCCCGTTACAAAGATCATTGCGGAAATCCGCTCCTACTTTTCTGGCGTGTTTCAGATCAAAAGAAAATCCTTCCTCCTCGCCAAGATGATAGAAATCATGAAGCACTTTGATCCGCTCATTGCCGCTTAATGCCACAATGTCTGTGCCAAGTTCTCCAAATGCCTTATGGATTGTTGCCTCCAGAGTAGCAAACTGTGCCTTTGCTTCCTCAAAGTTCTTTCGCTCGATCGTCAGTGTCAGATAACGTTCCTGCTCGATCCCCTGTCTGCCCTCTCGGATCTTATCCTCAATGATCTCATTGTAGATCCTGCGGAATTTGTCGAATTCATCATACTGATACTGTAATAAAATCTCTTCTCGAAGATTCTGCATGTCTTTGTTCTTGTTGTTCACAGTGATCTTAAAGTTACAATCCAGTGAATTTAGGAACTTGCAGTATCGCTCAAAAATGTCAATCTGCTCCTCCTCATTTGTGGTGGTATAGTTAATGTCCCGGAAACGGTAACATTTGCTGAAGTGATTCCTGCTCACTTCAAAAATTCCATTCTCCGCCACCTTCATAATCTCTATTGTTTTCTGAATGGATTTGGGAGTCTTATATAATGGCACACTCGCCTTTTTTAACTCCTTAAATCCGTCTGCAAATAATCCCATCTGCATCTCCTCCTATCTCAAATACTTGTACCAATAAGCAGCCACACCGACTGCGGCGATAAACACTGCCATCAGTACCATCATCAAAATCATCTTTTTCTGTGCTTTCTTAAAATCCCCCTTGTTATCCGTGCTGACGGCTTTCTTCTGCTTTCCCTTCTCTGCCTGATCTGACGAAATGTCTGTCATCTGTCCTTCCGTGGATATATAAGTCAGCGTCCGGTTGCCAAAAGCAAAGTGCAGCTTTAACTTCATCATTTCCACAAAAGTCATGCCGTTGTAGGAATAAAATCCGGTCAATGCAATCGGTGCAACCACCGGAATTGCAATGTAAGCACTGGTTGTCAGCCCCACATACGGATAAGTAAGAAGCACGATCCCACCTCCTACGATCAGGGAAATAATAGAAAAAATCAGTTGTCTGACGGTAAGACCAAGAACAACTGATTCCTTGTAATTATCAATATTCTTATTTACTTCTATAACCATGCTAACGCCCTCCTCTGTCCTGTTCTATTTCCTTTGTTTTCTGATACAATTTGCCAACAGCCTCCCGGTTTTCGACCGTATATACCGCATCATCCGTATAAAGGCAGTAATTCTGCTTTCTACCATGTTCTCCGACCATAAGAGTATCTCCGGGAACTGCCACCTTTGCTAATTTATACAGGTCACTGTCTGTATTGCACCGGAAACTCTTCCGTATGCCCGTATATTTGTCCTTAACCACCATATTCATCTCGATAATATTGAATACATTTGAGTTGTACCGTTGAATATCAAGAATCTCATATATCTCCATGCCCATGTCATCTCACCCTTTCTTCTGTTTTCTCGGCTTCCAGACCATTGATCTGTTCGTAGCAACGCATTCCATCCGGATCAATTTCTCTGAGCCTGTCCGGATCAAAGGTATAAAGCGGATATTCATGATAACCACTGACTGCCGTGAATCCGGAGAACTCTCCAAGCTCATTGTCTTTTATAAACTCCTCAGCCTTTGACAGGTTGTTGGTATCCACATACGCACAATATTCTGGACAGGGTGCGTCAATGTTTACCGTCAGATTGGCAAACATATCCGGTCCTTCATTCAGCCCAATATACAGCCGGTTATTGTTCATATACCCCCTCACTGTTGCTGTCAAAGAAACCTCTCCTGTAAAATCGCTGTTATATTTCATAATCTCTGGCATATTTCTCATCCTTTCCTATAATCCCAGTGCCTTACTGGTTAAACTCTGTGCTCCTTTCACACTTCCCACGGTAAGTGCCACCGTAAAAGTCATTTCACACAGATAAATCAATGTTTTCGTCCAGTCTGCATAATCTCCGGCAAAACTCGGCAGCCCCGCATTGATAAATGCATTGCATACCACGATTGCCAATGCCATCGTCACTGCCTCAAAACATACCGACAGAAAATACTTGCAGTATGTCGCACAGGTATGTGCCACCACCCGGTTTCCGCTCATCGTTGAAAATGCGATAGAACCAAGAGGCACGATCACAAGCAGCTTTAAGAAGCGAAAATATACCGTGTAGATCAAAAAGAAGCCGCAGATGATCACAATGATGGATAACAGTGATGCTAAGATCAGCATGATCAGACTTTCTCCAAATCCAAGATTCTTGATCACATCTGCCTGCTCTGTGGCAACCTTCAGTTCTATTCTGTCCCCTTCGGCAATGAGTCCTACCAATGCTCCCACCGACTGAAAAAACGCTTTCATGATCGTGACATTATTGGCTACCAGATATTCCGCAAGTCCAAGCCGGATCAGAATACGAAGGATCACTTCAAACCGCATCTCCTCCCGTATGTCGATGCTCTCCGAACAAAAGCCGATTACAAAGAATAACACCACCAAAGAGGAGCCTACTGCCACAAAGACCGGCTCCAGTCCTTCAATGACATCCCACGGTTTCCCGTCCTTAAAGGCAGTAGGTGACTGACCAAGAAGTGCAAATACGAGGGATACCTGATTATTCCAGAATGCAAAGATCACATTCAGAAGGTCTAAGATCTTATCCCCCAGCTTAAAAATGTCCATGTCGTTTCACCTCTCTCTTTCTTAGAATCCAAGAAATGTCAGCACAGACGAAATGCCCGCCATCATAACTCCTGCTGCGATTCCTTTCAGTGCAGAATTCATCGTAGAAGAATCCTGCTGTTGATATGCCTGTGCAAACTCCATCACATTCTTCGCCAGAATAATGACACCAACAGCACCGATCACAGCAATGATCAGAGTCTTTAAGTTATCTAATGGCTTTGTCACGGCTGCAGTACCGCCTCCGTCTCCTCCGGCGGCATAAACTTTTGTAGATACACTTGCCATCGTCATTATGGTTGCTGCCATTGCCGGCAGAAGCACTCTCTTTCCAAATCGTTTCATCTTATTTCTCATAGTCGAAAATCTCCTTTCCAAATAAAAACGGAGACAAAAAATGGATAGAGTTCATCTATCCGGCTTGTCTCCACCGGATGGATCAACTCCATCCACTTATCTTTCTTATATCTGATCGAGGATACCCCGTTATTACATCAAATCAGGCTTTCCCTGATGCGTCTGCATATCCATCACTCCTTTCCTCTCTAACACATCACTGTGCACTTTCGTACTGTCTGCGGATCTCCATCATCCTTGTGACCGGTGTATCCGGATAGAAATACGAAAGAATGATATCCTTTGGCACACGCACATCCATTGCCCTCTGTAACTCCGCTTTCTGTTCCTTCGTAAAGGACATATGCATCAGACGATATGGAATGTTATTGGATGCTTCTTCCTTTTCATCCTGTGCATACATAAGCTCCTTCGCCTGTTCCTCATGAAATTCCTCTACAGTCTGTGCTTCATCCAGATCCATAAACCGTTTCTTTAGATCCACCTGTCCAAGCAGTAAGAATTCCTCATAGGACAGCTTATCAATATACACCTGTTCCCCCTTTTTCTGCAGTTCCTCATAATAGGATAATGCCTTACCATTTAAGATGGTAAATGCCGGTTCTGTAACAGAATCTTCCGACACGCTGTTTCTTACATGCATATACGGCTCTCCCTCACCATCTGCACTCTGCGCAAACATTGGATGCCCGAACGGGCTAAACTTATCATCAAGGATTGGATCAAATCCACGGATAAAGATGAGACACTTTTTATTGTCCATCTTGCGTACTTCATCCGGCATCATAATCTCTCTTCCAAGGACATCATAGTTTCTGGAAGAGCTGCCTTGCCGTCCTCTCGTCTCACCACTGGATTTCTTATCAATCGTAGACTTTCCAAGCAGTTTTGAGATATATTCATGGGTACTCTGCTCATTTCCTCCTAAATACACCAGCGTATCACAGTTGCCGGGAATCGTTTCCCAAGTATCCTTAAACAACGCTTTTAGCTGTGCTAAATTCTGAATGATGATCACGGAAGAAATCTCTCTGGACCGCATCGTAGAAAGCAGGGAACAATAATCATCCGGCAGGGCAACATTTGCAAATTCATCCAGCATAAATGTGACATGGATCGGAAGTCTGCCGCCACAGTTAAAGTCCGCCTGAAAATACAGCTCCTGAAAGATCTGTGTATATAACATACCGATAATGAAATTATAGGTTTTATCCGAATCCGGGATCACACAAAACAGTGCTGTTTTCGTTTCCGCGTCCCCATTTACTCCTACACCAAGCTCTGCCAGATTAAGCTCATCCTTCGATAACAGGCGAAGAACCTGCTTATTCTCCAATGTTGCCAGTCTGGAATTGGCACTGATAATAATGGAACGAACCGTATCTCCGGCACCACGCATACACTTGTTATACTGCTTCACTGCCGGATGATTTAGGCCAAGCGGGCTACTTTCCTCCAGAAATTTCATCCGGACATCAAGTGGAGACGGCTTCCCTTTTTCGGTCACTTCCGCTTCTCCCATCAGCTTTAATACAGTAGCAAAATTTCTTTTTTCCGTCTTTTCCTCCAGCCAGACATAATAAAAGAGAGCTTGTAAAAATAAGCCCTCTGCCTTTTCCCAGAAAGGATCGCTCGGAGTCGATCCCTTTGGTGTCGTATTACTCATAATATTTGTGATCAGCTTGACCACATCCGTTTCTTCCCTGATATAAGAGAATGGATTGTAACAATCCGACTTGTCCATCTCCAACAGGTTGATCACTTTTACATTGTAACCATTCGCTTTTAACATTGCTCCGGTACTGCGAAGGATCTCACCTTTTGGATCGGTGATAATAAAAGAACTGTTCATCTGCATCAGGTTCGGCTTTACCTCATAGAAGGTTTTTCCTGCTCCGGAGCCACCGATGATCAGCATATTGTTATTCAACTTCGTTTGTCTGGTATTCAGACTCATACGCACATTCTGACTTAGGATACGGTTATTGGTCTCCTCTTTATCCGCTAATACCTTATTAACCTGTTTCACATTTGCCAGTTTGGAAGTACCAAATTCCTTTCCGGGCATATAATTTCGCTGACTGGTATAATACATCACCACACCAATCGCATAGGCAGCCAGTGCATAGCCTATCATGCGGAACGTGTACTCATTGAAATAATCCTTTAAGGGATAGGCACATACCATCTCGAACCGTTCCAGGAAAGCATTAAACTCAATGCCCTCCCTCCATGCTCCTGCCACAAGATAACCTAGATAGGAGGCAAGCACAGCTCCAAGCACAATCAGCAAAATATTCGGTTTCTTCTTTGTTGTCTGCATGACTATCTCCTCCTCACTTCGCTGTGGGTACGGACCACATTCTTATCCGGTGACTGCTTCACCTTCTGATATCTTTCTCTGACCGTCCGCTCCACCCGGTCATAATGCTTGGCATACAAATCTTCTCCCTTCATGGTATAAAGGACACGGTTATCCTCAGAATAGATCTTATAATCCTTTTCCTTATCCAGATAAGTCAGAAGCGTCTTTCCATTGTGAATTTCCATAATGTCCTCTTTTCTGATCCAGATATAACCCACATTGCTGCCATACATCCCCGGTACTCTAGTTTTCACCGCATGGTCATTCTCCGCAGCGATCAACTGCTTCGTGATCGTAATGTCCGTCAGTGCCGTATTCTTTGCCGCAGCAATCTGACGCATCCGATTTGATAATTCCCGGTATCTGTTGATCCTCTTCTCAAAAGACTCCTGATCCATCACCACCGGATAATTTCCCTGTCCATCCGGTTCCGACACAACACCAATCGTCTTTAACTTATGGAGCACATCTTCAGCCTGCTTGGATTCCATCTGGAAATCATTCTGAATATCCTCCACACGGATCGCCTTTTTCTCCATAGCATAGTGACCAACCTTTTCGATCAGCCCGTCAAGGATTGGTTCAGTTACATCCGTGTGGAGACTCTTTTTTCCCTTTTTTTCTTTCTCCAGAAAATCAAGAAGCTGATTCAACTGCTCCTCGTTGCCATTCTTCAGATATTCGTCCATATCAAACATACGACCGTTCTTTAACTTCTGGCAGATCATACGAAGTCTCGGTGCCGCTTCACCGTGAAAAAGCACCTCTGTGATCCCATCCTTTCGATCTGCATCCGGCATCACAGAATATAAAATGCCGTATTTCTTTGCCAGCTTCTGAAATTTTTTTAAGTCCTCATCCGCAAAGGTAAGCACCTGTATATCTCCACCTTTTTCCAGCAATCCTTTCAGATTGGTCTTCCCCATCGTCTTTTCATGTTCCAAAAGACCGATCAGAAGATTCACGGCTTTCTGCATCATCTCAATGGAGCCGCTTCCCACTTTCATGGCAATCTCAATCGTATCGTAGCCGACACGGATAATCTGTACTGCATCACTTATCTCGGACATCCACGCTCCTCCTCTCTCACTTCATAGGCATGGTTTTCAGCCACTGCCATTTCTTCCTGCCTTCTTGTTTCGGCTGTTTCACGAAGTTTCTCACGAATTGCCTGTTCATCCATCTTTGATAACTCCGATGTACTGACCGTGATTCCCTTCTTAGCAAGAAGTTCTGTGATCCTCTGCAATGCTTTCTTTTCTACATCACGATAGATAATGATCGCATTCAAAAGATTTTCCAACTTTTCCTCAATTACCTGTTCTTCTCTCGACATCAATTACCGCCTCCTACTGGTACATCTTATCTGCAAGCAGGATCTGAATCGCCTGCGCCATCTCTTCCACATCAAAACCACTGTTTATGATGTCCGACACTTCCGTATCCGTAAGACCGGACTCAATCGCTACCTGAATCTGTTCCATCTGGCTTTTAGAAAGGTCTGCTTCTTTCATCTGCTGGATCAGGTTATATTTGGCTTTACTGCGAAAACACTTCTTCCCGGCAAGGGCTAACAGATGCTCCGGTCCCTTCTTACGGATATGCTCTATCTGCACGATCTGTGTTCCTCCATAACGATTCGGAACAACCGCCTGATAACCAGCCTGCCATCCTGGTGTCTTTTTCTTTTCTTCTGCTACGCCCTCATTCACAGGAACCGTCCGCTCCACATCCTCCACAGACTGCGTCTGATAAGTCTGGTTCAAAAGCTGCCGCTCCAGTTCTCTGCTATTCCTTTCTTTGATCTGTTTTTCCAATTCTCCGATCGTCCGCTTCATCTCTTCCATCTCCTTTCGCAGATTTCGTGATTCCCGCAAAGCATCGTCTCTCTCATCAAGAATCTGGTTTTTCTGCTTCCGGTACTCGTCCATTTCCTGATCCATACTTTCACGAAGTTTAGAAACCGACTGATTCTCCTCCTGCATCTGCTCCAGTTTTCTGGTAAGCTCTGCTTTCGTTTTCATCAGTTTGTTGAGCTGATCCTGCTGTGTGGAAAGTTCTGCTTCTTTCTGCTCCAGCTTTTCTTCATACTCCTTGCGGATACTCTCCTCATCCACCAACTCAGTCTTTGGCATCTCATCCAGCTTTTTACTGACCTTCTCAATCAGCTCTGCATTCTGCGATAAAGCGGATAACTGCTCACTGATCGAATCAAGCACCTCTTTTACCTTTTCGTTTTCCTCCGGCACCGCCTGCTTTGCTTCTGCAAGACTATCCTTTACTGCCTGAAGTGCCTTACTGATCGCATGCGCTTTCATATCCGAAGTAACATTCTTCTCGATCACATCCACTGGAACCTCTGATGTGAAACGCAGGATTGTCTTAATCTGCTCTGCACTGTATCCTCCCTCTGCCAGATGTCTCACAAAATCTTCATTAACCTCATTCCTCAGTGCCTGTGACAACTGCTCTGCCTGTCCGGCAGAAAGCTTTACATCCATATAGATTGATACCTGCTTAAATGGCATCCCGTATTCTGCCATGTCATTTCTGGCAAGCTCGATCATTTCCTTAGAAAATCCCTGTGAACGCCATTTCTTAATGGCACTGCTGACATCAAATTCACTGGGACTTTTTAACACCTCATTCTCCATATTCTGTACCATCCTTTCCATAAAAAAAGACAACCTACCGTTTTGGCTGTCTGGTTTCTCTTTCTCTATTCTCAATCATCTTCTGCTCTCGCTGTTTTTCCATGCGATCCGTTAATTCTGTGATCATCTTTTCTGCAATTACTCGCCTTCGATGTACTGCCTGCCGCTTCTCATAATTCTCAGCGATCCGGTTATGGATTCCGTTCTGGATCATGTCTACCTGCTCTTTCGTATATCCCTGTTCTTTTAGTTTCTCCTTCAGGGATTCATAAGCATGATATTCCTTCTCAAAGAACTCATCCCCTTCCAGATAACTATGGTACGCAGGCTGTAACTGCTCCATCTCCTCTGCTGTCCGAAATAATCCTGAAAACCGCTTTTCTTCTTTACTAAGACTGCGCCGCTCCCGTCTGCTTTCTGCCTCTTTTTCCTTTAGGTTGCTGCAGGCAGCCACCAGTTCCGGCAATGTATGAATCTCATTCTCTACCAGAAACATATACTGCTCATGACATTCATTCAGCTTCCGGATCTCATTCTTATACTGCCAAGCCTTGCTGTAAGGAAGCCGTTTCAATTTACGAATCCTGCATACCTTCGCATAGTAGGTTTTCTGTATTCCGGTGAGCTTTGTTCTCGGCAAAAACTCATCTTCCGCAACCGTAAGAAGCCCTTTCTCTGATCTGTTTGCATAGGATTTCAGATCTTCCAAAGCGATTCTCTGTTCAATCCTATCCTCCGTATATTCCTCCCCCAGAGATTTACATCTGCAGTACCGCTGCATCCCCGGTGGTTTTACGGCAAGATATTTATTCTGTTTGATCTCGTATCCCATCTCTTTTAACATATCAAGAAATTCTTCCATATCATCGGACTGCAGGATACACGCATCAAGATCCCGCCGGATCATATCTCTCCAGATCAGCTTACCATCCCGAAACTCGTTCCAGTCCTTGTAATACTCATTCTTATGCTGCCCTGCCATTTCAATCTCCATCGTGGCAAGACCATATTCCTCACACAAACGGTTTGTGATCGGCTGGATCACCTTTGCCCAGTCTCCCTTTTCATAGCGGTACTTTCTTCCAGTAATACCATTCACGCTGTTAAAAATAATGTGTCCGTGTGTATGTGCCGTATTATCATGCACCGCATAGATTGCTTCATAACCTTGACCAAGATATTCTTCTGCAAATTTTCGGATGATCTCGAAAGCAGTCCCCGGTTCCACATCTTCTTCCTCAAAAGAAATGATGATGTGATACCCCTGCCTTTTATCTGTCTTTCCAAACTTCTGCTTTGTTGCAAGCATCTGGTCAAATGCCTTTTCCGGCTGACAGTTAATCCCCGTTACATAACGCATATTTTGCGTCTTGTCCGGATCTATAATATAAGTAATCGCCGTCTGCAAATGCCTCCCGGCAAACTTTCTCCCACAGTCATTGATCGTAAGAATCTTAGTGATAGCCACAGTCGTCCACCACCTTTGCCAGCGTTTCGTTCAAACGCCGCATATAGGCAATGAGTCTTTCCTTATCCGCAGTACGATACAGATTAGAGTTATTATTAAACACAATCTCATTGATGTTGACTCCGATCCGGTTGACCTCATTGATCAACACCTTGATTCCACCACGGATCTCCGGATAATCACTGGGCTGCTGTGTGATCAGCAAGCGGAAATAATCGGATTCTGTCATTCCCGCTTCTTCTGCCTTTTTACGAAAAGCAGCGGCATCATCTGTCGTCAGACGATAATGCTTTACCACATCTTTCGCCATCAGCGCTTCCTCCCTTCTTCCCTATGTGCTGCATCCTGATACTTCATATCTTCATGGACCGCCAATGCTTCTGGCATCTGTCCTCCCGCCTGCCCGATCATGGCTCTCGCAACATTTCTCACATCACGACCATAAATTGTCTGGGCAAACATTTGATTCAATGCCGTCTCATCTTCCTTCAGTGCATCATAGGTAAACTTATATTCACAATATTCCGCAAAATCTTTCGGATGATCGACAACCGCCCTTGCTTCCTCTAACTGTTCATAATTCCATTCACAGACCAGATCAATTACCTCATCCATGGTATAAGGAACACGCTGACCGTTTTCTTCTGAAATATCCACACGCATCAGCTTTCCATCATCCAATGTGAGCATAAAATCATGCCCCTGCATATAGCCAAGGATCACTTGTGCATCCTCTTTGGAAAGTTTGATCTCTGACTGCAGTGCGTTGATCGTGATCAAAAGCTCCGACGGTTGTTTGATCTCATATACATCGCTCATCTTCCGGTACACCTCCTTTTCTTTATCCGTGCCAACTTTCAGGTTACATTTCCCTGGGAGTTCGGAAACCACGCCTTTGTGGTTTCGCCAGATACGCATTTTGTGTCACAAAATGCCAGCAAAAAAAGATTTTGGCTGTCTGGTTAGGGGAGCGTCCCCTAAAACCCCCATACTTCTTACGAAAGGTTCTCGTGATAGTGTAAAGTGCTGTCAATTTCGATCAATGCTAGTGCAAAACACTAGCATTTTCCCGTTTTGATAGTGTAAAGTGATAGCATCCGTTTCCGGCTAAAAAATCGTGATATAGTAAAGTGATAGCAAATTTTCTTTTTGCTAGTGGTTTTCTATATCTTTTTTTCCATTTGATAGTGTAAAGTGCTATCAACCATTCTTTTTCTCTCTGCCTTTAGCCATTCATTCACATCTTTATATTCTGATGGAACAATTCCACCCGTCACTGAGTACCCCAGCTCTTTGTACTTTTCCATCATCTGCTGTTCTGCTTTCTGTCCGGGTTCATCATTATCCAAACAAAAACTGATCTTACGGATAGCCGGATAATCTTTCAGATATCTGTCCAAAGGAACATCTGCCACCATTCCAAGTGCAAGCAGGTCGCATTGCTTATCCGGATAGATCGTCATATAGCTTAAAAGATCAATCGCCGCTTCAAACACCACAATCTCAATACAAGCCTCCCGGTGTAAATGAAATCCATACTGTTTGTCGTTGCCCTCCACATCACACTTAAAGCTCTTTCCACTCCGGTCAAACACTCCCCGCATACTGGCAAACTTCGGAGTACCGCTTGCATCCGTCCCCACAAAGACCACATTGTGATAATTCTTTGCTTCATAAAGGATGCCGGCTTTTACAAAATAATCTACCACCTCTTTAGCAATTCCTCTCTGATTCACCAGATAGTTATACAGATAAGCATTACTCCCGGCATACTCCGGAAGTACAAATTCTTTTCTTTCCTCTGCTGCGATCCCGTTTGGTAAGATAACACCATGCAATGTTTCCTTTGATTCCAGTCTTTTATACCCGGTAAAATCAAGGAGCCAGAACACAGCTTCTTTTACATCCATTCCTGCAAACACCCGTAAGAAATCAATCTGGCTTCCGCCATTCTCTCCTTTCTCATACCTTCTGGACCATCGAAACCAATGTGTCCGGTTATAGATCCGGATGGAATCCATTTCCTTTAAGGTATGGTACTTCCCGATCCGCCGGACGGTATATCCCAGATGAGATGCCACAGCACATAAGTCTACCGACTTCGCGATCCTAAGTTCTTCTTCCGTGAACCTCATGAGCATCTTCTCCTTTCTCCGCAACAAGCTGTTCATTCCAGTCCATGAAATGATAATCCTCTGCCAGATGAATACATGGATTCTTCATAATGCCCTTTTCCCGAAAGCTGAAATATTCCTTATTATCGCCTCCCACGATGATATGGTCCATCAATGGAATCCCGACAAGACCGGTTACCTTCTGCATCCGATTCGTTAGACGAATATCATCCTTGGATGGTGTCAGATCACCGGAAGGGTGATTATGCACCATGATCAATCTGGCAGCGTTTGATAAAATACTGGCTTTGAGCATGTCTCGCGGATTTACTACGGAATAATCGAGTGTACCGGCACTGACAAAACTGCAGTTGATCGGTGTACCATCTGCTTTTAAGTTAATGACGCAGACCAGCTCCCGATCCATATCACAAAGCACCTCACCAACCAGATGAACGGCAGCCTGCGGGCTGTTAAGCTTCTGGTCCGAATAAATGGGAGCATCTCTTACAAGCCGGATACTTACCACATCCAGCTTAAAAGCATCACGACTCATCCTCTGTCACCTCTTCTTTCGGAAACTCTACCGTCACCACCGTATCTTCCGGCTGACTCTGTAACAATTTCTTTAATTCCTCTACACTGTATCCACTCTGATCTGACATCGTCTGCCTCCTATCTCGCCGGACCTTCCTTTTCATAGATCATCGGCGGCTCTGCAATAACACCGTCTAACCCCTTTTCCGGCACATCTGTGGCAAGCTCCAGCTTTCTGAGATCCTTATCATAATGGTATACATTATTGGACAGCCGCTCATCCAAGGTAACAGCAGTCATATTGACATCGTGAACCATTTGTGCCAAATACTCCGGAGCTCCCATCTCTACAGATACTGCGATGGTTTCATGGATAGAGGAAGGGAGCAGATACATATCCGTTCCTATCTGCTCTGCCAGTTTATGAAGATTCTCCTCATATAACATGGATGCCGCTCCATTTATTCCCATCTCATTCGTGATCACCCACAAGTTTTTTTCCGGAGGTATCTCATCAAACACTCCCATAGATTCCAGCAATTCTTGTGGCATTCCATCTTCGACTGCCAGATCTGCCATCACTTCCTGCATTGACTTTACTCTTGGCGGGCAGATACGCTTTGTATTCTCCACCGCATGCTGAAATAACTCTTCCTCTGTAAATCCACGAGCAGCTGCAAAATCATTGGTAATGATCATACTCTGCATTCCATCCCTATCTATATTCACAACCCACCGGTAGATCACAGACAGATCCTGAAAGCTTCTGTTGGGAACATCTTTTAAGAGTTCCTCATTCTGTGTGGAGTTGACCAGACAAAGGACCACATTGTCCTGAATCTTGTCAGCATCAAGCACCGGATTTACTTTGCTCATCTCTTTCGTAGCTTCCACAACCGCATCTGCTACTTCCGCCAAAGTCGTCTGGATATCCTCATTCTGCTGATAATGCTCAAACATCTCCTCCAGATAAATGTTAGGAGCTTTATTGCGATCCGGCAGCATTACCGTCAATGCATGTAATGTCCGATTTACTTTTGGTACTGCGTGCACAGATACGGATGCCTCTTTATATTCTGCCGGAAGTGAACTTAAGATATTATCTTTCACTACTTCCTGAAACATATTAAAATCCATCATATAATTATCATTCCTTTCTCAAATAAACAGGAGAGGTTATTTTCATAGCCTCTCCCTAAACAATGCATATGAAGTTTTATCAAACTTTTCTTCTTTTCCTTCTACGGTTCAGATAAATACCCGCACCGATCAGGAATCCTCCTGCTACACCAAACAGCCAAGGCTTATAATCTCCACCGGTCTGCGGAAGTTTCGGCTTCTCCGGCTTATTCTTTAGCTTCAGTGTATAAACCACATTCTCCACGGCACTGTCATCATACTGAAGCAGCACTTCGTGCGGTGTCGTATCAATCACATACCCTTTCGCAGCCTTTGTCTCTACGACATAATAAGGAATATCTTTCTCGAAGTTCCCCTCTTCATCGTAAGTGCCGATATCAAGCAGATCGGTTTTAGCATATCCCTTTTTGTCTGTGATAAGTTTTGCAAGCACTTTTCCATCTTTATTACGAAGTTCAAACTCTACTCCCTTGATCGGAGACTTTGTCTTACTGTCCGTTTTATAGATTTCAACCGCTCCCTTCACTCTCTCATCAGACATTGCAACCTTTTGAATCTCCCCGGTTTCTTCTACCGTAAATTCCACCTCATTGGCAATCAGATAACCATACGGAGAAGCAGTTTCCTTTAAGGTGTAATCCCCTGCCGGAATTGCTTCTAACTGGTGTGGCTTTCCATCGGTTACCCAGGATGCATACACCTCGCCATCGGAGTCAATCACCTCTAAAGTTGCACCTTTTAATTCTTTTCCGGTTGTAATGTCCGTTTTAGATACTTCTACAATGATCGGTGTCTCTTCAACCGTGATCTCTTTTTCAAGCACTGCCGTCAAAGGATCTTTATAGGTAAAGTCCACATCGTAGACCGTATCATCCATCACATAGCCTTCCGGAGATTCCACTTCTTTTACATAGTAGTTTGCCAGAGGAAGATCTGCTGCAAAGATTGCCTGTCCGCTGGCAGTAGTCACTGCAGTATCCACCATTGTGTCCGCCTTTACCGCAACTTCACCGTTTACATCAAGAATGTCCTCCTTCGCAAACACACCATAAGTTGCACCCTCTACCGGATTCTTTGTCACACCATCTGTTTTGATCACACTGAGTTTTGTCTTTACTCTCTCATTCACAAAATCAGCATTTCCATAAACCACATCGGTATGGTCATCCTTATAAGTGAGCTCTACCGGGAACGGTTCATCGCAAAGCACAAATCCCTTTGGTGCTTCGATCTCAACTACCTGATACTTGCCGAGCGGAAGATCCTCCATAGATGCTTCTCCGTTCTCATCGGTAGTCAGCGTGGCAACAACCGCTCCTGCAGATGCCGGAACACCATTGATCATTTCCAGTGTGCGTTTTCCGTTCTCATCTTTCTGATGATCCGGTGTGTAAATATCCTCTGCTGCGATCAACTGGAATACAGCCCCCGCAAGATTCTGTTCCTCATAGATAAAATCAAGACTTCGATCCTCTTGATCAATGGCACTCATAATACGGTCAACGATCGTATCATACTCTGTACCGGTAAGTACCTCACCGGCTTTGGTAATACTGATACTTCCCTTTACCGGAGTATCTTGAATCACAACTTCGATCACAGGATCACCATCACTGTCCTCTTCCACCTTTACGGCTCCATCCTTTTCCACCACGAAAGGAAACTCTTCCTCGGAAATCAGATAGCCATTCGGAGCAGTGATCTCTTCAACCTGATAATTGCCATATTTCAGTTTCAATGGAGTGGTGATCGTTCCAGAATCATCGGTTGTAAATTCACTCACTTTATCCTTTCCAACCTTCTGTTCCACATACTCATCGGTATCTGTATTCCTGATCTTGAACGTAACACCGGAAAGACAGATCGTGTTGCCACTTTCTGCATCCTTTTTCACCATCCGGATATATGCCTTAAATGGTGCATCGTTTAAGATCCGGTATCTCTGCGGTGTTCTGGAATCCTCTGTCACCTCGACCGTAAAATCATCCGTCTTATACAGATTGTGAGGTACTTTCGTCTCCTTCACAAGATATGTTCCGTATGGAAGTTCCTTAGAGCAGGCATAGCCTTTCTCGTCAGTGACCAGAGTGTCATAGACCTTAGCCGCATCCCATCCCACCTTATCAATCTCAGACTGAAGTTTCACAGTAAATTCTGCACCTTCCACATAATTCGTCTCCGTATCATCCCCATCGGTTGATACTTTGATGATCTCAAATGGCTGCTTCTTTACTGTTTCCACCACATGACGGGTAACAGAAATGTTCTGGTGAGTATTCGGTTCTTTGGAATAGTCAACCTCATACTTTGTTTCATCAAGCAGATATCCTTCACTTGGCTCGATCTCCTGAATATAATATTTCCCATAATAGAGATTTCCAAAGTTAAAATTTCCTGCTTCATCTGTCTTCACTGTTGCAAGAAGTGTTCCTGCATTTGCCGGTGTTCCGGTACTGTAAAAATCTGTCCCCACAGTCGATGTGATGTTATCGTTTCCGGCATAGGATACGATCCCTCTGCCATCCGGATAATTCACCGTTTCCAATGCATACAGTCCATAGGTTGCACCGGAAAGTCTGGCATCCCCCTGTGGATCAGAAGTTTCTTTGTCTTTCTTATCAACGGATACATCACAGCGGATCGGTGTATTGGTCATTTCCACCGTATCGAATGAACCATAATCCGGCTTTACTTCCCATACCTTTCCATCATCACGGTATCCATCCGGGACAACCACCTCTTTCACATAATACATATCCTGCTGTTTCACAAACTTCTCAGATGCCGCTCCGTCCAGATCTTCATCATAATAAAATACCGGTACTTCTGCTCCGGTATCACCATTCATCAATACCCTCTGCGTGCAGGCAGCATCTTTAAACACGGCAAAACCGGCACCTTTGACAACATTACCGGACTCAGAATCCGTTTTCTGCACGAGAACTCCTACCGTTTCCGGCGTCTCCTTTGCCTCAAAAGTTTTTCCGGCTTTTGTAACCTTTCCACTCTCATCATACTGTGTAAAATACTCCAGACCGATTTCATACACGTTTTCATCCACCTGATAACCATCCGGAGCTTTTACTTCCTTCAGGTAATACTTAGATTCTGTCAACACCTCAACACCGGATGCTGCCAAACCGTCTGAATTGGTAACATTCAGTTTACACAACAGATCCGTGCAGGCACTATCCTCATAAAGATAATACTTTGCTCCCGCTACCGGAGTTCCTTTGTAAGAATCTGTCTTATGAAGCTGAAAACTTCCCAGCTTGTAGTTTGATGTTACTTTAACTGTCGCTTCATCCGATTTCTGATCTATAAACTCCTCCAAAAATGTGATCTTCTGCTGAGACACAACGGTCGGTGTCCATTTGGAACCACCCTTTTCATCACTGTATGCTTTTGCCCTTACTTTAATGGTGCTGTCATTCTTCGTGATCTTATCCATCGCCGTCTGATTACAGTACAGATAAAAATTGGATGACGCCTTTGACGCATCCGTCTGTGCCACACAGATATCATACTTCTTCAGATCATTTTCATCATCAATCTTTGATGCATCCGTTTTGATCTCGCCTGTGGTAAGACCTGCCGGAGCACCGCTGATCGTGTATTTGATGTTTTTGATCGTGCCCTTCTTCGTGCGGACGAACTTCTCCTTACTGCGGTATAACCCGTCAGCCACCTTTTCCCATTTACTCTTCGCCGGAGAAATAGAATAGCTGATCGACTTGGTAAGTCCGTTGTCATTGTAATCATCTGTGCTATATTTCTTTGCATCCGTTACCAATGCAGAAATCTTTGCATATGTTCCGGTATTGCCTTTACCATAATAACTGAGCTTTACCTCACCATTCAGCACATGAATCGCTGCACCGGTAATAAAGTAATCTTCTGTCGCATGTCCGGAAGAATACTTGCTGTTGTGACAGGTTTTATTTAACTCTCTCACACCGTTCACCAGACAATAGGTGATCTCTGGCTTCACTTTCTTCGTACTGCTGGATTTGCTCACTGTTCCGTTTGTTGTCTTTTTATTCAGATCCAGACAATAAACAGAGTGGTGGTAATAATCCCCGGACTCCGAAATATATTTAACCCCCATGGAACGACCACAAAACTTTGCATAACCGGAAAATCCCACTTTCATGGAATCTTTACCATCTTTCGTTCCTGTTGCCGGTGCTGCCTTCAGCATGGCAGCCGGTGCTCTCTGAATGGATAATCCCTTTACGATCTGCGTATCAAGGTCAATATATTCCGTATCTTCACTTCCGGGGGCAGGCTCCTCGTCATCAGCAGTTTCCTTAGTATCCTTTGTCGGCGCTGCTTCTGTGTTATCTGTCTGCTCCGTAGTGATTTCTTTCACCGCGATGGTTCTATGCACCAGATAGGCATCCTTTCCGCTGACAGGTTCAGCCTTATAGTAAGTATCATAATCACCCGGCTTGTCTGCATCAAAGCTTCCCTGATCCGGATAATAGCTTACTGCCACTTTCTCCTGCTCATAAACGATTCCTTCCATATCATTCTCAATATCAAATCCATAGCCGGCGGCGATCACAATATCCCCAGCCGTTACCACTTCATCTTCATCAAGGTCAGTACGGACATCGGCATCATACACTGCAAGCGTCTTTGTATCCTTCTCCTCGTCGGAACCGGAAGCAAATACATTACTGCTTGGAAGTGCAGCGCCAACCGTAAGAACCGCAGCCATCATCATCGCAACTGCTCGCTTAAAAATCTTCTTATTCATTCGCTGTTCCTCACTTTCTGAAATATTCTCTGTGCGAATCATATTTCCCACCATTCACCAGAGATTGTGAGGATTCTCCCCGACTCTCCGGCGAAAAAAAGGCACACCTTGCGGCATGCCTTTTACCCATCAAGTCGGTTCGCACAACCAACTTCCCTTATTCCATTGTAATATAATCAATCAGCCGTTTTCCTGTTACAGCTTCTATATAAAGAATCATTCTGATCATCTTCATCATGGCTGTCACCTCCTCTCCATTCGTCCACAACTAAGAATCAATAACATAACCTTCAAAATGTAACAGCAAATAAGAAAAATGATCTTAAGGATCTCCAAAACTGCAAGCAGTAAATGCAATCCCAGCCATGCACCTCCCTTTATCACTGATAAAAGAAAAACCATTATTGTACTGATCACTCTTCTTACCATAGCCATCCCTCCGATCACGCCCATTTCATTACATTGTCTACCATTTCCTCACTTGCAGTCTGTTCCTTCTTCTGAGAAACAGTCTTTGTCTGGTCAGCTTGTTCCTGCATCCCGTTTGGCTGTCGCATTATAGCCGACATCATAGTATCTGCTATACGAACAAGCATCTCCTGGTACAATTCCTGTTTTAAATCCTCCCGCATCTGATTTCCAAATTCCAATAAATCTTGTTTTGTCAGCGGTGCCTCTTCCTCCTGCTTCTCCTTTTTACACAGTTCATCGATAGATTTCCCGGATACATAAGCCTCCAGTGCTTCCATAATAAACTGGTTCTTGGAACGGTATATATCCGAATCCAAATTATTGATGATTCGAAACAACTTTACATGAGTTGGATTCTCCATGCTAAACCGCAGACAAAACTGTTCATACTGCTTTCTTGCCATTGCTTCTCACGCCTTTCTATCCAACTCTTCGAATGGTACGCTCCAGATAAATCTTACCAAGATAATCAAAACCTTTCGCATTTGCCCGGATATCTTCAATGTATCTGACATTTCTCTGCTGCATCTGTCCAAACCGTTTCATTACCGTTGCACCACCGCCCACAAAGATGATCGGTGTCAGATCCATGTTGTAACCAAGCTCTCTGATATAATTTGTGATCGTCTCACAATACTTGTGAAGTTCTTCCAGAATAATGTCCTTGTACTGATCCGGCAAGTTGTCTGCTCCATTGAGCATGACCTGTTGAATGTCATACTCATCCACCTCTGAATTAAGCTTTCTGACACATTCCTTATTAATCTGTTGGATACAGGTAATAATACCAGAGTTCTTTGTCACACAAACCGATTCATCCGGACTTTGATTGATGATCGGCATCAGATCAACGGTCCATGAACCAATATCAACAACAAGCACCTTTGCCGGAAACTCACTGATCTGACTGGCAACCGCCGCAAAGCACTGCGGATATACCGAAATCCGCTCAATCGTAATATGATACTGCTTTTTCTCATACTTAAATGTTACTTCCCGGTTCTGATCCAGATACTTGATAAATGCCTCTTTCTCTTTGCCAAAACGGGTAAGAGGAAGTCCCACTGCCCAGTAGACATTAGCAGTTCTCTTTCCAAGCCGGTCTAACTCTTTGGCTGTCGCAGCTAATGAAAGCAGATAATAATTTTCATCCTCCACCTTGCTGTCCTTGACCTTTAATCGCTCGCTTCCGACCTTATAATACTTTCCATCTTTCTCCAAGACGTTTTCAAACAATGCCGGCTCCGTGGTAATCTCACGAATCCCGGAAGTAAAAGTTTCGTGTACTGTTTTCATATTTGACCAGCCGTGGTCAATAGCGATAACTACTGTATTTTTATCCATAATGATCTACTCCTTTACTTTTTGATTATGTAATGTATGCTATTCGCACCCGCCCCCGCATACAATGTAATATTTACTAAGGAATTTCTGATGAAGCTGCCTGTCTGCTTGACTGCATTCACGACACATTCTATTGAACATGAGCTCCTCTTCTGCCGTTTCGAGGATAAGGTATTCTACATAGATACCTCTGTGGTTTATTATCCATCCGCCACGTTTACATTTCCTTCGGAAAGTCCACCTTGTTCGCTCCGCTTTCATCTCTCGATACTTCAGCTCTCCAATGGCATAACTACGACTGATTCAATGTCAGGTGTCGCACCGGATTTTTACTTCATCAGAAACTGGTATTCAGTTGTGAAAGGCTGTGATACAATGACCATCAACCTTGTATCACAATTATAACTTTGTATCACGGCACTGGCTAATCGCCTGATGGTACAATTTGCCGTTATCTCTATACTTTTGTACCATCCTCTGGTACTTTTCCTTTCACAAACCGATTATGCTCCGGTTTCCAAGTAATTCTGATAATTCACAAAAATTTCTCTCATATCCCGTTCCGTGTCAATGTCCATATCCACTCCAAAGGATTCCATAGCTACCTCCAACGCCTGATCAAAGGATTCCAGCGTATCATCGGCACAGGATATACAGGCACAATCATCAAATGAACGAAAACCCGGCTCTAAAATACGGATTAGCCGAAGTCCTTTCTTTCGTACCATTTCATTCTTGGCATGTTCAATCCTTCTTCCCTGCAGATTTTCATGAAAATCCTTTGACAGAATAAGTACACCCTTTTCCTCTGGGAAATACATATCTAACGATACTCCGATCAGTTCCTCTGTATCATATTCCACACATATGCCATACTTTTTCATATAAAAGCGAATGACTGCGGTTCGGATATTGTTCTCAAAGCGCATCATATCTCTGCGATAACGGTATCGAAATACACTGTTTTCTCTCCGTATCTTCTCCGAACAATAAGGACAGATCCTGCCCCAGCTTCTGCTATAAATGGAAGCCCGCCATTCATTTCCACACTCTCTGCAGGTCCACCAGATCATCTCTCTGGAATTTTCCTTATACATTGCAGGTGTCAGATCTCCATTCTGCACAGACCATTCCTCTGACAGTTCCGGGTTTGTTGTTGCCAGATCATTGATGCCTGCCTCCAACCGCATCCCGGAGCAGCACATACATTCACTTCCTCCACTCCGGTTTGCAATCGGTGCCTGCCACTCATATCCACAAACATGACATTTCCACCATGCCCTGTAATTAGAAAACTCAAAAAACATATTAGGCTTCTTAGGCACATTCTTTTCTGACCAGTCTAATGCCTTGTCCGGATGTAAGGTTGCAAAATCGTTCTTTCCTTTTATCAGTATGCGATTCACACAATTCGGACATCCGCTTCCTCCAACACGATTTTTAATCACCGCCCGCCATTCATAACCGCATATATGACATTTCCACCAAACTTTTTTTGAGGAACCTGTCGTAACCATATCAGGATGTAATTCATTCTTATCAGACCATTCCTCTGCCAGTTCCGGATACTGTGATTTCAGATCGTTAAAACCTGTTAAAACTTTCTTTCCGGCGCAGTAGGGACACCCTTCTCCATGTGCCCTTGCTTTTGGAGATGTGATCCAAGTATGTCCGCACTTTCCAATCCACTGGATGCTCTTATTTGATCCATAGGACACATTTTGTGGTGTAAAGCTTCCATTGTCCGGTCCCCATTCATTCGCAAGCTCTGGAGAGTTCTCTTCAACACTTCTCACACTCTCACCCCCTTGCCTTCCATTCATCCAGCAAGTGAATGATCTGTCTTTTGATTTCTTTCTCTGTAACTTGATTCGGAAAATACTTTCCAAGTTCTCTGTTAGTCAAAACAATCTGTCTTATCTCTACCGGCTTTGTCTGACCATGTAATATTTTGTCAACTTCGGCAGAATCGGTGGTATCAGTATCGCAATTCCGAAGCTGCATAATTTTGTTTTTGGTCAATGAATGTCCATTCTTTATGTAGGCTAAGACCTGTTTCTGCACATCGACAGATAAAAAGGAAATCTCTACTGCATTGGTCACTTTAATCTTCTCTTGATCTACCAGTGATAACAGTTCCGGCAGTAAATGGGTTAAGCGGATATACCTCTTAACTTGTGAACTCGACATTCCATACATCATACCAATTTGATTTGACATTAACTTCGGACCATTTTGGTCTGAAGTTGACCTCAGCTCATTTTGATCTGAAGTCAAATCACTTCTAAATCCCTGATGCCTCATGGCATCCATTTTCATCTTCAAAGCAAACGCTTTCTCACTTGGCAGTATTCTTTCTCTTTGGATATTAGAATCCACCATAATGCATACCGCCTCATCGTCTGAATAATCTTTTACAAATACCGGGATCTTATCAAGTCCTGCCCGTCTTGCGGCATGTGTTCTCCGATGACCGGAGATTAGTTCAAATCCTCCCTCCGGTCGTTTTCTCGCGATTGCCGGAGACAATACACCTTTTGCTTTAATTGATTCCACCAGTTCATCCATTGCTTCATCATCCACTACATGAAAGGGATGTCCCTTAAATTCATGTAACTGATCCAGCGGAATATCACTTGCGCCTTCGATTGTCGGCACAGCCAGTAATTCTTCATAATTCGTCAGGGATATTTTCTTCCCTGCTCTTGTTCGCATTGACATCAAAATCCTCCTTTTTTGTTTTTTCTAGGAGCAAGAGACAAAAAAAGACACTTCCTTACTAGAAAGTGTCTTAATATGTGTTCAAAATTCTTTCCTTTGTTGATTTTCCTTGCAAATTAATGCAAGAAGTTGTAACTAAGGTTGCGAATTTGATGTCTTTTTGATGTCATTTGCTTGCAATGAATGTCTGCAAACCCGCATAAACACTGGGTTTTACTTCTCCAAGCTCTTCATCGTCGGGAACAACAACACATCCCTGATCGCAGGTGAGTTTGTCATCATCATTACCATACGGTCAATACCAAATCCAATACCACCTGTTGGAGGCATACCGATACTAAGTGCATTTAAGAAATCCTCATCTGTATGATTTGCCTCATCATCACCAGCTTCAAATGCCTTTTCCTGCTCTGCAAAGCGTTCTCTCTGATCAATTGGATCATTTAACTCAGAATACGCATTTGCCATCTCCCAACCATTCATAAAGAACTCAAAACGCTCTACATAGTCCGGATTTTCCGGTTTTTTCTTTGTCAGTGGAGAAATCTCGATTGGATGATCCATAACAAATGTAGGCTGGATCAAATGTTCCTCTACATACTCTTCAAAGAAGAGATTTAAAATATCACCCTTCTGGTGTCTTTCCTCAAATTCAATATGATGCTCTTTTGCAAGCTTCTTTGCTTCCTCTGTATCTTTTACTTCGTTAAAATCAACATTTGCATATTTCTTAACAGCATCAACCATAGTAATGCGTTCAAAAGGCTTAGAAAGATCCATTTCGTGTTCGCCATAGGTAATCACCTCTGAACCGGTTACTTCCTTAGCGACATAGCGGTAAAGCTTTTCTGTCAGATCCATCATACCGTGATAGTCTGTATAAGCCTGATATAATTCCATCAAAGTAAACTCAGGATTAT
>ERZ860508.285-NODE-285-length-44546-cov-4.289766_pt1 | contig 44546 bp, 46 predicted proteins | sample MGYA00509976_ERZ860508 | MGnify/ENA primary metagenome ERZ860508 (study PRJEB30046, sample SAMN00715242) | human gut metagenome | study: EMG produced TPA metagenomics assembly of the A metagenome-wide association study of gut microbiota in type 2...
TTCTCGCACCAAATACACTTCAACCAAAGAGAAATACAGGACACCCCAAGAATATACACAGAACAACAGCAATGCTTCTCATATAAAATACACTTCAACCAAAGATAAACACAAAACAACGACAGGTTATATCTGGACATCGTTGTCATTATCAGCTACCCCGTTCATACCAAGGAAACAAGGGATAAATAAAATGAAGCCGACATCTCTGCCGGCTCCTTTTGCTAATTGGGTCTAATATGAAGTCCTAAATGAACCCTTTACTTGTGAAAATTCTTCCCCACCAATTATTATGGATTGAACCTGTGAGCGTTCAAAATAATTTTCAAAATACGGTTGTACATAATTATATGAAAAAGCACCTGCTTCTATCTCTTGTTCGGTTAATTCTACTGACATATTTATGCTTTTTCCATCTTTTAATTTAATCTGTATGTAATCGTCTTTTTTAGCTTTTTCAAATTCTGTTCCCGTCGCCTCATCATAATATTCTACACGAATACAATTACTGTATAATGCAATATCAGAGATCTTCTGAGAATTGGAACAATCATATGTTAATCCATATTGTCCTTCTTTCCATGCCAAATTTACTCCATAAGAAACATCCTTAAAGATATAATCTGAAACATTACCGTCAAGAGGCTGAGCTTCTTTTATCTCTGTATCTAAGTCGTCTTTCTCAGTTGCACCAGCCCCATTCAAAGCTAGAATCAAACCATCATACTCAGCTGGTACAACTGCTACCATTGTAAAATCAAATGTATATGCGATAGTTGCCCTTGCTCTCGTATTATTGTCAAAATATGACCAACTAGGTTCTTCTTCAAAATTACTTTCAAATGAACTACCTGCAGAAATCTTATATTCTTTTCCATCAACTTCAACAACAGAATCTGTATAGTATGAATTCTCCTCATCTGTCATGTCCGCACATGGAAATTCTGTACCCGTATATGCATCTACAAAATTATAATTCATTATATACACATTTGGCGTAAACCCTGAACCAGCTGCCATCATGCCACTCCAAGTACCCCGTACACTATACGTTACGGTATATGTAACATTTCCATCTGCATCTGGCTCGCTTACATCAATGCTAGGCTCTGAATAGGTTGCATCCTTCTGTGTCATTTCCACACTGTCATCTTCGGAACCATCTTCATTTCGTGCATATGTATATGCTGGAATGGATACCTCTCCCTCAGTAAATGAAATACCATTCTCGCTGAACCAAGTGCTTACTTCTTCGACCTCTTCCTCTGTTGCTTCCTCGATGTCTGTATCGGATGCCACTTCAGCCTCTGTTGTTACATCCCCCGTTGTACCATCTGCTGTCGTGCTACCCGTATCCTTACCACAACCAACCATGCTTAAGCTAAGGGCTAAAACTACCCCAGCTATTAAATATTTCTTTCTCATTTGTCTCCTCCTCGACTTTTATTTTAATACCTGTCAATTATAGTCTCTTTAGTGACTATAGTCAAGCAAGAAATCAAATTGTACTCTTATACAAAAGAGGAGTTAAGCTATGATATCATATAAGCCTTTCTGGAATACATTAGGGAAATCAAAAGAAACCACCTACACCCTTATAAATCAATATCATGTGTCTAGTGCTACATTGGATAAGCTACGCAAAAACAAGCCGCTTAACACAACCACCATAAACGACCTCTGTGGAATACTGCACTGTGGAATCCAAGATATCGCAGAGTATGTTCCATCAGAAGATGACCAGAAGCTCTATTGACAGGTAAGCCCTTTTTAGGGGAGATACCCCCTTGTCGAGGGTGTACACCATTTCAACCACAAAAGCCAACGTGGGGCAAAATACAGCCCATGTCGGGGCTATTTCAAACAGATACCCCCTTCCATACATTTCAAGACAAATACAAGCCAAAAGAAAAAGCCACTACAAAATGTAGTGACCTTCCTTAGTGAAATGGTAATTCCCAGTTTTCAAATTCCTTATAATTTCTTTGTACGAACCTTTCAGCATTTATACCATTCTGCTCCAGCTCATAAAACATACACTCAGCCAGCTCCTTCTTTGATATTTCATTGAGGACTGCAACCTTTTCAGCATTTAAACAGTTCCAGTCCTCAAAATACCTGTACACCTCAGACTTATCGCCTATATAATCGTTCAGCAAATAAGCAACATATCTTTGAATAGCCAAACGTTCTCGGTGTTTAATATATAACCTGAGCTTTTCAGCGTACACCTGCACCGGAAATCTGAAAGTACCCCATAACAGCCAAGCAATAAAGTTATATACAAATTTATTCATCACCGCTTACCACCCTGAATGAGTCTCGTTCAATAACAATCGCCATCGAACCACCATTGAGCCAGCTACCATGTAACTGCAAAGCATCGTCAATACAGCCAACTCTGAATCTGTCGCCAACCTTCTTTGGTGTGTATGGATCGTCTATATCGGCAGTCAGCTCGACAATAGTACCCCTTGGATAGCGAGCCTCATATACTGCTTTCTTATCAATCTTCATCGGCACACTCCTTGTAATCTAACAACTCATCATGATTAAAGTAGAACATTGAGTTGGTGCGATACTTTCCATCCTTACCCATAACAGACATATTCAGCCTGATTGGTGGCAATAATCTCTCGATTATTTCACAATCCTCAGACAAAATATCAGTGAATACATCATCGCAATGTCGTACCGCTATAATATTTCCAACAAGGAAATCCAGCGGCTCGCCATCTTCACTGAGCCAAATTCTGTTTAATGGCATACCCCGTAGCTTACCTTCATCGTTTATGATGATATCTATATCAGGCGTTAATCTAACCACCTGAATCAGACCACCTACGATTTCCTGTTTGGCTTCAAGGGTATTATCTATCTCAGTAAAGTACCCCTTGTATTGTCTTCCCTCTTCATCCACACGGATGATATACGCTTTAATCTTCTGCTTCATTGGCATCCTCGCTCTCTGCACTACCCCCGATAACTACAAGATTTGATAAGTTAAAATACTCAGCAAAATCATCAGCCATCGCAAGAAGTCTGCCCTCAGTTTTTACCCTCTTCACGTTTCCATTACCCTTATTGGCTTCATACTCCTCATTCACTGTATTGGCAAAGCTGTCTATGAAACCACGGTACTGCTCTGAGGATACCCCCTTTTCAATGGCAAGCTGACCAATCACAGCTACCATTGGCACCGCTGACTTCTTAAGGAATTTATGCTTCTCTGGAAAAGCCTCTGAGAGATATGAAAACAATCTATCCACCACGTCACACTTTTCTTCGGAGTAAGTACCCCTGATATGAGAGCAATATTTCAATACCTCTTTATTGGAAATAGCCTTATACTCGTAATTTTCACTACGATTATCCAGCAACAGCATGGTCTGGAGCAGTACCTCAAGGTCTCCCTCTCTCCGCCATTGAGCCAGCGTCATATCCAATGCCTTTGTAAAGAAATCTTTCGCCAGAATATCACGAGTCCATCTTGCAAGCTCAGTACCCATAACAGACCTTGACTTTTGAATCGGTGAGAGTGGAGTAGATGCGTTTAATCGGTAGAAAATATCTTCTACCTCTTCCTCGCTGGCATCTTCAATGACGGAGATGCTGAAACGATACCCCATGATGATATCCTGCAGTTCATCTGGTAATTCCTCAAAGCTAAGACCAGCCACTTCATAGATTTCGCCATCAAGTTCTACGTATGGCGTACCGCTATGCAGCTCATATCCACCAGACATGAAATCAAAGGTATTCAGCAATCTCTGCTTGCCCTCGATGCAGTCATAAATCGTAGCATCACCATTCTTATACTTAAGCAGGAATACTGGCGGTATTGGGTAACTCGCCATGATGCTATGAATGAGCAGGCTCTTCTGCAAGATACCCCATTGACCGCTGGAACGCTGAATCGCATTATCGAATACAAGCTGACCATTGGCATACCACTTCTGCAATGTTTTCACGCCACTCGGCAATGTACTTCTAATCATAAACCACTACCTCCTGACTACTCGTCATAATCCCCCCACTCTTCATCGTCGCCTTCCTCTTCGTAATCTTCATAGTCCCACATATCTTCCTCAGCATTTGCCTTTGGCTTAACAAGCTCTCCACATGGCTGTGTAGCTGGATTTGAGAATATTGGATTTACCAGAATATTGCTACACTCTGTGATACCCCATCCTGTAGGACAATAATAAGAAAATGATGCTGGAATCTTATCCTGACAATTGTTTACAATCTTCATACCAACGGTATCAGAGAAATCATAATACCCCTTGATAAGTAACTCACGCATGAGATCCTTACACAACGCTGTAGGTAAATTACCCACAACCTTAAGTCTCTTCATTGGCATAAAAGCACCATTGTCACACTCGTCTACATTAAATACCAACGCTGTAGGGTTCTCGCAGAAATCCTTTGCCTTCTCCATCAGGCGGATTGTCTTATCCGCAATTTCTACAACCTGCTCACAGTATGCTTCAACTTCCTTGATAACACACAGCTTTCCATCTGGAAATAAAACCTTTGCAACCTTTGACATAATAAAACCTCCTTCGTGGTCGGTGACCACTATTTATTTTTGGTGTTCCATTCATCACTCTAGTGCCAGAGAATTGCAAGTTATTTCTGCAATGCTGCAACATCTTTGTCACTTGTACACAAAAACATTAAAAAGAAACCCCGTTGTTGTTTGTTAGTTTTTTACACCAATACTTCCACACAAATAAAAAAGCTCCAAGACAGCCGACAGGCTTTGTACCTGTACTAGGCTATCTTGGAGCAATATAAGAGGATGATTATATTTTGCGGAATGCTGGAGTATTGAGCATATATGCGTCTTGCCTATAAACTCAAATATCGGCACACAATATGATAAGAAAAGCTAGGGAGGGTTTTGTCTTATCATAATTGGGTGTAGTTGATTCCGTCATTATACTTGAAGTTACCTTACTTGATTTGTATTAATCTGATAAAATCGGCAATATTGCTATATTGTCTTTGTTATCTATATTGTCTATATAGACGATAAATTTCTCACACGCATTCATCAGGCTTTCTAAGTACTGGCATATTCTCGTCAATTAACTTCATAAAATCAGCAAACTTATATATCTTAAACTGAAATTTTTTGCTTTTCTTCTCCAACGGATACTCGGCAAATTCAGAAACCTGAAAATTTGTCAGCATGATTTCACATTGAGATACCCCGTTCTGTATAATATGCTCTACCGTATACTTTTTACTCAATATAACAACCACATATAAGTTCTTAATTTTGCATTCCTTAAACACTTCGTACACATTATCTTTAATAGACGCATTAGCTTTCTTCCTTACTTCATTTCTTCTGCTTGTGCCTACCGCTCGCATAGAAAAAATAAACCTATCCTTAGACTCGGATAATATATTAATCAAGGCTTTCATATCCTTCGGAGTAAATTCGTCTACATTACCATCTTCCTCATTGTAATCTGAAGTGCTATCATAAGGAGAATCAACATAAAACAATTTTGAACCCTTAATTTTTTTGAACTCGTCAAACACTTTTCTAAAATCTACATGTCTTAATAGACCTTTATCTGCACATCTTTTTACCCTGTTATGAAAAGCATTAATCAAACTGTCAAAATCATCTTTTAAAAATTTATTCAATTCATTACGTTTGTTTTCAAGCTCAGACCTATCGTACCCCAAGATTGAAGAACTTATAATATCCCCCAGTGTAGATAAGTTGTGTAAAAAGATTTCTCCCGCAGCCCTCTTAACCTTACTAACTGTATTGTCAAATCTTATCTCTTTAAAATAGCAGTAATATATGAGAGCTTTCACTTGAATAATATTTTTCTTATGCCATCCATAAAATATATCTTTAAATATTATTGTGCCTGTGGCATCTATTGCACTTCCATTTACTCTTGACACTCTATTATTATTAAAATATGCTTTCTGGCTATCCAAAATAGCCTCAGCTTTTTCTATGGTCTTATAATGTGCAATAAACTCCTGATATGTTTTCCAGTTTTTCATTGTCGGGATATCATATCCATCCACTTTACAGTTTGCCGGCAACTGATCAAATAATGTATTAGGCAATGATTTTAAACACTTGTTTACTGAGTTCTTATCAAATACAAAATCTAAGTCCCATTTTTTTAATACTTTCTGCTCCTTCTCGTTCATTGTACTGAAACCATAATTCTTTAAAATATGTTTAACATCATAATATGAATCAAACGAATACTCATAGTTTTGCAAATCTTGTTTTAAAATATTGATTGCGTGTTTTAATTCCTCATAATCATCTGACGTCAATACATCAAACAAATTATATACAGCAAGATTAATCTCATTATACACTTGCTTCACTCTATCCTGAGGATACAACGCTGTGGTTGCTGCACCAGAGCCACCAAACACATCTACATAATAAGAATATGAACCAGCCTGATATGCCAAATTCTTAATTGCGTATGCAAGTTCTTCTTTTTTCTGCCCTTTGTATAAACATGGATTTTTAGGCTGAGTGTACCTAACCATATCTAGATAGCCATCTGGCGTCATGCCGCCAACATTTAACAGCTTCTTTGTTTTATATAATCCAGCCGACTGCAAATCGCCAAGAAAACCATTCAATCTCAGATCTTCATTGTTACTTTTAGCCTCACAATATATATAGAATAAAATCTGTTTAATCAGAAATGGCATTTCCATTGAAACCAATGGAGTCTCATCCTCGTTATACCCCTTATCATAATAGACAAATTCTGGATGTTTCTTTATAATGCTTACCACTCTATTAATAGAATTGAGATACCACACATTTTTCTTTTCATCTTGTTTCTTTTTACTCTTTTTCTTGCGTTCTTTTTTCTGTTCTTCATTAGAAGCTACTACATCGTATAATTCATCTTTTTCAACATCTGATAATAATTCATTTGCTTTCTTAGCCCTGCCAAATTTGTTCAATTGTGGTAAAATACCATCTAATATCTTTTGCAATTCTTCCTTTGTAGCCATATATAACCTCCTTATACATACCCCATTGTTGCAACATTCATTATATCAAGAAAAAAGCCACTAGCATAGAATAAATTTCCATACCAATGGCTTATACCCCATATTTAAAACTTGCTACTACTCAATAACTTCAAACTCATCTACAGCATTCCGCAAATCCTTATAATCTCTTAAATCATATACCCTTGCCTCTATATTACGTGCCGCATGCCCCATTATACGATTAATCATTGTATCGTCAATACCACTACGCTTCGCATAGGTACAAAATGAGTGTCTGGTCTCATGAGGATGATGATCTCCTAGCTTTAATTCCTTTATAACCTTCTCAAATCTGTGTCTGTATTTGTCATAGGTCATATTAATACCCTGCTGACCATATTTGTCATTGAACAGATACTCGCTACCCAGTTCTAATGCTTCCTCGTAACGTTTTTTAACAAGGGGAAGAATCTTATCATGGATTGGCACCTTTCTTCCCTTACCTGAATTAGTTTTCATACCCCCTTCTATAAAGCCACCAAGGAAATCAAAGTCTATATCCTCAAGTTTTATAACGGCTAACTCCTGCGGTCTCCATCCCATATAAATACCAATTAACAGCATATCGGCAAAAGGTACTTTGTCTACGTTATCCCAAAGCGTTTGAATTTCTTCAACTGAAAATGGATTATTCAGTCGTTTATCCAACTGTCTTTGTTCAACAATTTTCTTGTCGATTTTGAAGGATCTCGCAACGTTTTTGGATACATACTCCCGTTCAAAAGCATAATCAAACATAAGATTAAACATTGATTTTATCCTTGCCTTTGTCTCAGCAGATGCTTCACGCTTTTTACCCTTTTCTTTGCCACATTCAACAATTACATATGCCGCATCCATACAATCCTTAATATGGTAGGACTTTACATCTCTTATATTCATCTTTACAATTGCTGTATTAGAAATATACTTATACGCCGATGTAATCGTCCTGATTGAAGATACCCCGTTCAACTTTGCAGAGTATTTCTCAAACCACTCGTGATACAACATCTCAACTGTCATCTTGCCCTTGTCAATCTCGTAAGGATTATTGATGAAATCATTCAATGCTCTCTCGGCTTCTACCCTTGTATGGTAGTACCCCAAGGTGACTATCTGCTGCTTTGACTTGCCTTCTACCATATCCAGCAACCAACCTTTTGTAATCCTGACTCTATAAGGATTTGTTCTCTTTCCTGGCATTTTGGTGATACCCCCTGTGCCGTTCTTTCTGCGATAACTCATATAAGTTACCTCCTTTATAAAATTATTTCGCACAAAAAACTTGCGATATCCAATACAATCTGCCTTGCTGTTTATCTAATTTCTAACATTTTTTACATGTCTCACCAAAACAACTCAGACATTTATTCATTTCAGACACTGCAAATAAATTTTGCGATATTAAGAATTCATCAACTGAGTAATCACCTTATACTGAACATAACAACACAGGAACTCCCCCCTAACTCACACAGTCTACAGGGTTTGTGACTTGTGTGACTTGTTGCTTGTGACTTGCTTGCGACTTTTACGTGTCTTATGGACATAAAAATAGGGCTATCCAGACCGAATTACCTAGTCTGAATAGCCCGAAAAGTCTAGCTTTTAAGCCTTTTATTTAGAATTTACCAGCCTTTGCTGCTTCCTCTACGGAAACAAGAAGCATAGGAAATAAGCCACTTTTCAGCCCAAAATGTAGGAATAATGAAGAAATATCCTACACTCAGGCACTTTTAACTACTCTTTATTGAGTTTATTATACTGACTTGTGCTGATGCCAATGAGCGCACCAACCAGAGTATCGATTGCTGTGATTGTACCTACAATCTCCTCGCCGTAAGGGAGTCCCCAAATCTGAGAAATCGCAAAGTAAAATGTACCAATCGCAGGAAGAACACATAATGCAATCCACTTTAATACATTGTATACTTTATCATTAAGCCGCATGTTTTTCATCTCCTTTACTAAAATTCTCTGAATGAATCGGTAACTTCTCAACTTCTTCCATAATACGTTTGGCTGACCCATTACCTCCCATTTTTGAATATGGCTCATATAAATACACCTTGAGATTTTCATATTCATCTTGTGTAATATATGCTGGATCTCGATCAATATAACTTGCTCCTAAAAACATAATACGATCGTGTGCCAAGCCAAGAAGCAATTCTTTTTCGGCATTGTTCCGACTTACTTTATTTGTAATAAACGCCCATAACCCTGACGAAGCCAATACCGAACAAAGAATAGTTACAATTATCTGTGTCATTTTGATTGTCTCTCCTTGTAATCTTTCATAAGAATGCCCACAGTTTCTTTCAACTGGTCTATTTCTTTTCTCTGCTCCTGTAACTCTTTGTGCTGATTCTGAATAAGCTTAAGAAGCGCTGGAATGATGTACTGTTCGTTCCATCCATCAACTAATACCTCTCCACTATCTCCGTCAACATGCCAGTCTGCTGCGATTTTGTACTTATCATACACATCTTCAGCTATTAATCCGATCATATTCTTTCTATAGCGGATATCGTCCTCATTCGTAAAGTAGTCCTTTTTATATTTGAACTGTATAACATCCACATCGTAAAGATGCTCCGGATTCAGATCTTCGTCAAGTTCAGGAGTAATGCTATCTTTGAATCTTCGAGACGATGTTTTTGAGGTTTTTGCAAGTACACCATTACCGTCTGCCGAAATGTATGCATTCGCAGCCGAAGTGGTTGATGCCTTTGTAGCGTATGGTATATACAACTGTGTTGGAACTTTTAATGTATTTGGGACAACTACCGCACCTGTTGATTGGAATGTAATATAATTTGTCCACGAACTAGCATTGCCATTCATTATATAAAATGAACTACCATCATTTCTGAATCTAATATATGAATTATTATATTCAAGTATTAATTGAGCAGTTGCTAAACCTAATGAATTACCATTAATAAGAAGTGGTATAGAAGTATTATATTGCTGCCCATAATTTGTTCTGTAAGCATTTTGAAGCGATTGCCAAACAATCTGGTTTAAGTTGTCAATATAGTTCTTTACATTGCCATCTTCTCCAAATCCAGGAATACGAAGAGTACCGTTAATGACTGCATTTCCAGATATCTTAAGGCTTGAGCAATCGACATTACCATTTACATAAACATTAGATGAGGGAATATATTCATATCTTGTACCATTTGTTGAACCGGTAGAAACATTCTCCATATAGCCAAGACTAACTCGAAATAATTCGATTGGATTGTCATAAAAATATTGTTTTTTATTTGCTTCCGAATTATCACCATACCCCGTAATTGGGCGAGCCATCCATTGTAGTCCAGTCGAACCGTTAATCCGCATATAACCTTGTTTATAATAGGTTAACTGATCTTCATCGAGTTCGCCATCTGGCATACTTACAAAATGCCCAAATCTGGCTCCACCATCTGCAATACACGCAATAGAATCACCTCTATCATTGTAGAAATTAAAACTAAAACCCGAAGCTTTCATGTAATACGAATTATTACTTTCATTTCCTAACACAATTTCGTCGCCAAAACTGGCGACAATATCATCACCATTTTTTACATCTACAGTCTCGTTACTGATTTCCAATGATTTTGAAGATGATGAATCACCCAACGACATTGTTCCATTCTTGAATATTATGTAATCCGTATGCTTGTTGGTGTTAGCCTCTTTACCGTTGAGAATCTTATCCCAGTTTAGCTGCCAGCCTTGAGCGTTCTGTATAGCGGTCGTGGATGACTGCTTATAACCATTATAATCTTTTGATAATGTGGTTACTGTTGAAGTAATAGCATCAGCTTTCGTTGTCAACTGGGTATCTGAGTATTTCTCAGCTGCTGCAATAGCATCATTTTTTGCTGTCGTAACTTCGGTTTTTGTCGCTCTTAGATCAATAGCTTCCTTATTAGAAGTTATCTGAGTTTCGGCATTGGTTACACGAGTTTCCAAATCCTCAGGCGCTGGCGTCCAGTCGGTTGCCTTGTTGCCTTTTTCAAGTTTTAAACCACAGATCCATACATTTCCACCAATATTCGTAGGTTCAACACCAAATTGCATTACTCCATCTTCGGTTACTTCAATAGTCATCCAAATACGTTTCCAAGTATTTATTTCTGTGACACTTGTATCTTTTGACAATATATTATATTTTAAACCAGTTCCTCCAAGGTTAGGATACATTTGGAAATTGTTAAGAGTATCTGTTTTAACATATAAACTACATGTATATACATCAGATTGGTTAACATTGATTTTCTGACATAATACACCCCAAGGAGAAGATTTTTTACGTACTGTCAGTCCATCGTATGTACCATCCTCAGTCCACCCATGCTTATTTACCCAATTACCAGAAAAATCTTTTGTTCCTCTATATAGGTTCCTTCCACCAACCTTCAGATTATTAATCTTACTATTTGCACTATTTGCGGATGACTCAGCACTAACCGCTTTGTTATAAGCTGCCTTTGCTGCCTCATAACTACTGGATTTTGATACTGCCGAATACGAGAATGAACCGTCACTCATAATTGTCAAATCAACAAAATATAATGTATTGGTAGATCCGGTGGTGTAACTTGGCTCTGTGGTTATCCAGTTACCTCCCGGTGGATTGGATGTGGGCTTACTCGGCACAGATGATGTAGATGACTGAAGAAGATAGTATTTCGTTACACTCTTAACATCCTTAACATTGAACATAGTTATTTCCGCTTTGGCTTTAACTGTTGCCATATAGAAATACACCTCCTATCCTTCAAGCTGACATGAATACACCTGAGCGTTCTGAACATCCTGAGCACTTACTGTGAGCATTGATGCTGCTTTTAACAAAGTTGTACCTTTGTACCATTTTAAGGTTCCTAATCCTCCCGGAACAACACCGGCACTACTTATTCCTGTAATTTCTTTTCCGCCTTGGAATACATGAGCTGTAAGAACTGTTGAGCCGGAACTGTTTTTAAACATAATTCCATTACTTGATGTAACCGTAAGAGTTATAGCGTCTGCACCAGCATTGCCCTGAGGTCCCTGCGGTCCTGTCGCACCTGTAGCACCTTTATCTCCCTGAGGTCCCTGTGGTCCTGTTGCACCAGTGTCACCCTTGGCTCCTGTTTCACCCTTGATCCTTGCCCATGTATAAGCACCAACAGTTGTGGGGTCTGCCTGATTATAATCGGTGCATGTTCCTATATACATTCCAACATCTTCGCCAGAATTTGATGTAAAGGTTTTACCACCATCGTTTGAATACTTCACATGAAAATATGGTGTCTTACCATTCGCTCCGGCCGTACCCGGAGTACCATTCGTACCATCCTTGACAGTCTGTGTATGTGTGCCATTTTTATCAGTAATAGTAATTGTTGTTACACCATTCTCCTTTGTAATTGATACCGTTGGTGAAACTCCCTGAGGTCCCTGTGGTCCCTGAACTCCCTGATCGCCTTTATCACCTTTGGCACCTGTCGCTCCGGTCTTCGCTACTGCAAACGAGAACTTCTTGTTGATAGTTGCCCCATCAACAACGACTGGAATAGTCGCTTCGCATGCAGTTGTCAGCTTTGCCGTTAATGTAAATTTGATAGTAACTTTTGAAGTACCACTATTACTCACTGTTGCTGATACTCCTGTTGGACATACTACAGCCTTGGCATCTACTGTTACGGTTGAGCACATATTGCCACCACAATATGCTGCCGCTTCGGTTGTACAACTTGAGCCTGCCGGAGCTCCCTGTGTATCACCAAGAAATGTATAACTATCCTGTGATAAATGAACTGAATATCCGTCTGTTACGTCAACAATTGATATGTCTCCTACTGCTTTTATAGCCATATTTGAAATCCTCCTTAATCTGCGATAAGTTCGCACATAAATGTTACCTTTGTATCCACATCATCTGGCGAAAGGGTAAAAGAAAATCCACCATTACCCATTCTTGAATCGGTGGATGATATGATTCCATATGATTCTTCATCAAGTCTCTGCCATTTCCATTGGATGTATGCCGAACTTCCGTATACTTCATGTAACTTATCTATATCTGTTATCCTGTCTTTTCCGTGGTATATCACCACAGACAATACTGTTGATACTGCATTATTCTTAAATACTATTCCTTTCGACGATTCTATCCTCAGTAATGTTGTTATCTCATCTCTGACATTATCGATGTCCTGCTTTATGTTTTGAATTGCATCCGAAATATCTTGATCAGTTCCATCTCCGCTCTTTATAGAGAACGCATCCGCTGATATGTCGAGTTTATATTTACCATCCGAGTCTTTGAAATATCTGATGTAATTAGCAGAATCGCCAAATGAAATTTGACCTGTATTATCAAGATAAATACCTCTGGTGTCATTAAGAACCGATTCTTTTACTCCTGAAAATATAGAATCTTTTGTTATTTTGAAGCCGCCTATCGTTGCCCCAAAAGCAACCAAATCTTCGACTGAGATTTTAGTAGCCGTGATAGAATGTGCCTTAATAACACTACCATTCAAACTGTTATAATCAGTTTGTTCCTTTTCTATGGTGTTTCCATCGGTATTGAGCTTGTAATATAATCCATCTTCGCCTTTAACTACAAGTTTATCTGCTACGATAGTATTACCCTTGATTAAATCACCGCTAATTGTCACTCCAACGAGTTCACCAGTGATCGTTCCTTTGTCAATTGTAATATCTTTGATTAAGCCAGACTCTGAATACAAATACTTCATAGCAGCTTCTCCTATATTGGAAAAGTCTATATTTGCATATCTGATGTCTGCATCTGTTGCATCAAGTTTGTCTGTTTTGAGCTTTTCAATATCTGCGCTATTCGCTTTGAACTGGTCTGATGTCAGACTTTTAAACTCACCAAACTCACCTGATAAATTATTAACATGCTCGTTCGTAACTTCAAGGTTCTTAATTGTTGCATATGTAGCATTGGCAGTCTCAGTAGTTATTGTCGTGGATTCGAGATTTTCAATCTTGCCTTCTTGAGCTTCTAATTTGCCAGTTACTTCAAGATTTTTTGTTTTTAGATCTGAAATCTCGGCACTACTTGCCTTAAGATCCTTTTTAATAACAATATTATCTGCTTCTAAACTATCAATCCGCGCCTTTTCAGCTTCGAGCTCCTTTGTTGTCACTGTGTCGGCAACAATTTCTCTTATTTTGAGAACATCATCCGCCACAGCCTTCACGTCGTCACTTCTTGCCGATGGGGATGTTACATTGCCGATAATTGTGGCAGTATGATTTTTCAACATTACTAACACTCTTTCTCCGTTCTGAGTGTCAGCAGTCTTATCTATTGGCGTTAGTTGATCCGAGCCATCCATTTGAACATACGTTGTTCCATTATTAACGACTGCTGTACCATATACTATGGTTTGGCTATCGTTTTTCTTTTCTGGCTTATTAAGTTTAGCCAATTGTGATACAAGATCATTAGGTAGATTCAAAGAATATCACCCCCATAAATTTCTTGTATATATAGCTTTTTCCGAAACCGGACAACCTGGAGTACATTGAATCGTCTGGCTTATAATCTTTGCCTTAACATTGTTCAGCCCGGCTTTCTCATAATTTAAAAGCACACAGTCACCAACTCGAACCGGGTAATAACCATGAGTATAAGTAACTGTGTACTCTAACGTAGAAGTCTGTTTTAAAACTTTATCAGCATATTCATGTAATTGTGCTTCTGTAGGCTCACCTGAAAATGATGGATTAGTTATTCTCTGTACAATCTCTCGTCCTCTATTCTGGATAGAAATAGGGCTGTCCTCATTTCGATTCTCAGCCCTAGCATAATAAGTACTTCTACCACTTGAATAAATGACCTCGACAACGTTCGGTATGCCGTACATATCCCGATTTATCGTAATGTCGGGGTATAAAATAGAACTGTTACCATCATCGAATGTCGTAACTGGCTGCAATGAAATCGCTTCCTGATTCGGTGCAAATAATAACTGCCCCATTTCATCCAAATCAAATGTGTAATTAACCGTTGCTATTAAATCCTTATTGTATGTCAACCAAGTATCATCTGAATTTGCAACAAAACTCGATCGCAAGGTGTCGGTCATATTTGTTTGGATAACCGGCGCTCGCATGTTTTCACGGCATAATTTATATGCTGAATCCATGATATTTTCACCCTTGCCTAAACTGTATCCTAACGGAGGTTGATTTTCCTTCAACTCAGTAAGCGGTGAATATGCATCGAGTGATATTGTTGTAACCTTTCCATCAAATGATTTATCCGGTGTTTGAACCAATACAGTGGCTAATGGGAATCGTTCTGTAATTCCATTTTGAAGAGTTACAAGATATATCCGAATATAGCATTCTTCAATAGCTTCAGTGAGGTTTAATGTAGCAGACACCAATGTTTCAGTCGTTCCATCCCGAGTTATTGCACTTTCTGTGACTGCGGTAATTTGTTCCTGATCAAGCCACGATATCGGATCTACTCGACGGTACTCGAATGTCTGTTGCATTGATTCGTGCCAGTTAGGCATATCACATACCTCCTTCTACTCTTGTAACATCTAATGTTACCGGAATAGTCAATTCACAATGTGTTTGACTAAATGATACTTTTACACTTGCCCAGTACCCGCTTCCAGATGGTTCACGAATATATACTCGCCCCATCCATTCAGCTAATCGACGTAAAGCATACAATGTATCTGCGTCATCTTTCTCAATTGCAACATTCCACGTCGATGTATGTCCAACTTGAGTTCCGTAATAATCAACCGGATGCTTTCTTCCAGCATATTCGATGAATGATACATCTGGATTATAGTTATCGGATACATCTATATTATAAGGAAGCTTTAGCATCGATGTTGCCAGAGAAGAACTATCATCTGGCAAATCAGCACTGGTTAATGTTTCGTATAAATCTGACCAAGTTTCATCCCATTGAATGATTATGGCTTTCTCTTCTATTGGCCATGCCGGAATATCATAAAATCCGACTGCTCCAGTCGTTTTACTCGTTGCGATAATCCTATATCGGGCGTAATCTAATGCCGGATGAGGATCTATAACGGTAACAGTTCCATCATTCTGTATATTGCTTCTTATTTCTGTAAATGTTCCGTTAAACTCTCTTCGGTATACAGATAACTCAACATTGGTCATTAATGTATCATTATCATCAACACACATTGGAGTGATATAAGCTGATATATTATCCCAATTAATTGACACAGCAGCATCAGGAATTAATTCATCTTCGCCCCATGAAACCTGCAAATCTGTATACTGAGTTGCAGTAAGACCATTATCCATTGATACGGTACATGATATCCGATAGAACTTATTATTCTCGAAGTCGACGTCTTGAGCTGAAATATCATAAGTATTTATTAATGCCATTCCAACTGCTGTGCTTGCTTTAATGTATTTACTAGCTATTATTTCACCAGCAATAACTCTTTTAGGCTGTCCAATTTCGTCATAAGAATTATATGATTCTAATGATGTTATGGTTAACTGAAACCCCAATGGTGTCTGTGTTTTAGGTCCAGCAGAAAACCAAGCTGTAATTGGAAAGGCATTGATCTGCGTCAGTAGTTCATTCTCTTTATTTGTCAACCTGAAATTGAGTATTGGTGCTGCATATATTTTGATTGATCTTGTAGTAGACCACTCGCTATATTTATTGGTTATACCGGCGGTTCGAACCTGATAAGTTAATTCAGCTCCTTCAGGATACTGAGTTGTATCGATTGAATATTCACTGGTTTCACCATTTGCTTTGATGTATGCATCTAACGATATGGTAGGTTGTTCCGTACCGTTTACAATCATCTTCATCTGGGCATGTGTCTGATCTGATTCGTCTGTCGAATTATGAACCCAATAGATTTTCAAACTTTCGCCAACTTTAACAGTATTCGAAGAAGACCACGTTGTTGGCGCCGATGGTGTCGAACCAACAATAATTGAAAACGGATCAGTCCATGGAGAATCCCCACCTGAATTTGTAGCTTTAACCCTAAACCAATATAATTTTCCTGACGTCAATCCAGTAATCTCAGCATGGCCTACTACTGAACTAACGCTTGTTGATGATACATTAGAAGGTGAGCTATCGAAGTATTTCTTCAACTCGGTATACTCAATGGTATATGTATCGACATGCGATATACCATTATTGGACCAGTCAATCATTACTGCTGTTTCTGATATAGCTTTTGCGCTAACGATCTTCGATGGGGCTTCCGGTGCTGATAATACATCTCGTGTATAGTCAGTCCAATCGCTAAATACTTTCTCAGCAAATGAATAATGTCCATTTGCGGCGCCAATCGTTGCTTGAATAATAGACGCAACAGAATTCGGTATATTAATCGAAAGTACATTAACTGCTCTGCAACGTACACTATATGCCCCACCGGGGTCAACGATACACGATACTGCCGCTCTTGCAAGTTTAATATCGGATATTCCAGACTTATATAACTTAGCACCTTTATATACTCTGAATTCTACAACATCAGTCTTTGGGTCAGTTATTTCTACGCTTGCGGAAAGCACATACTGATCGATTGTAACTGTAGGACTTGACGGCGTAGCTGGTGGATCGTTCTCAGTAAGATATTCCGCAGACACTGAAGTTCCAGTCCAATAACTTTTTGTTACTTTTGTGGTTGTAGTCTTTTTGTTTTTACCGGTTCCTGTTGTCTTTTTAACCTCAGTCTCATAAGTTTTCGAGACTGGCTTGACCGTTACTTTTATCTTTGTGGCATTATCCGGCGCACCATAAGTTGCATTTGTAGCGGTTACATTTGATGACCCACTATCAAACCAAACGCCGTCTCCGGTTGCATAATACCAATGGACTTCATAGTGATCAGTATTTTCTACAGGTATGATTGAAGTGGTGGTAGTTCCTTCCGCAGTCAGCTTCGACAATTTTACTGATGCATTCAGGGTCTTTGTCTTTGCTTTATTCTTACCAAGGACGACCTTATCACCACTTACACTCTTTACATACCATTTATCTTTTATAACATTAGCTGGTATAGCGACTCCGTTATAATACTTGGAGCCGCTTTTAATACTAACTAATGCATTTTTTTTAACTGTTCCGGAAGAAGTATAAACTTTTGGTTCGGTGAATTTCCATGATGCAAAATGAGTACTATTAGTACCTTTCTGCATCTTTATAGTAAGTTCCTTTACTTTCTTACCCATGCTTACATTCTCCCTTCTATTCTGGTAGCTCTGAAAATAGTTTGCATTGCTTCGGCTATATTACTTCCATCATCATATGTCATACCATTTATTGTGTAAGTATTACCAGGTGTCATGTTAAACTTATCGCCAAGTTTTCCGATAGCTGAAATAATGTCGTCATTCATTCCATTTTGATTATTTGCCATTTTACTTGCATACTGAGCATTTGCTCGAAGCGCAATAGATCCGCTTCCGTTGAACATACTTGTGATCATGCTAGCGCTTGCCAACACATCGCTAGTATCAACAACTGGACGAATTGTAGGCTCATAATCGAAATTGGACGCGTCTAATGATTCTCCTATCTGAGAAATGACTGCCTGTGTATTCTGCAATGCTGAATTAGCCATTGCTCTTGATGATCTATCGGCTAAATAGCTAAATCGGTCAATTCCATTAACAAACCCCATTACAGTATAGTAACCAATCTTGGTAAACTTCCTTGATGGGGATTTGACTTCTAGCTCTTTTCTTGCTGCTGTCTCGGCATCCTTTGCCATCTGACGAACTTTCGAAATGCCTTTCCATGAGTAATCATCGACACCATTAGCAAATCCATCAACAATGTAACTACCCGCAGAATAAAAACTACTGTAGTACGATCTTACATAAGACAGTGATGTACGCATAATTGAACTTACAGCAGTTGTTGCCTGATTAGCATTAATAGCGATTCCATTACGGAGTGATTCTATCAATGTTTTACCAGCTTCTAAGAACTGTTGTTTTTTACTTTCTATGTTGATAACAATACCCTGAAGCAGTTCATTTACCGCCATAGACACTCGTCCATCTGAATCCGTAAATGATGCTACAAATCCGTCAAGACTGACTGATCCGATATTATTGAGGTTATCAATGAAAGTACTCAACCCAGACACATCTGTATCGTCTATTCCAGATACGAGATCGTATAATCCCTGAACCTGTGCAGTGAAAGCTGCTAAGGCTACAGTATCAACATCAACGATTTCATTGGAGAACTTCGCCATATTCTTACCAAAACCTTTAAGTGCACTACCAAAGTTCTTAAGTTTCTTGAACTTTTTATCGTCAGTACCGCTTAATTTACTGTGAAGGTCAGCAAGAATGTTTCCAGCTCTGGCTGCCGAATCAACCGCATCCTGGTTGATGTTACCAGATACTTCTTCCGAAAAATCTACCATTGACTGTCCGAATTTAAGAATATTTTCGCCGAATGTGGCAAGATCGCTTTCACCTTTAAACCATGAGATAGCTCCTCCGATAGGGTGCATGTTATCATTCAAAGCGGCCAACATTTCGCCGGCATTTGCTGCATCGGTGACACCGTCTTTACTGATGTTTCCCGTAACCGTTCCTGAGAATTCTTTAATGGCATTGCCAAATGCTACAATATTAGTAGCAAAAGTACCCATATCCTGTTCGCCAGTATATAACTGCCATACACCATCCGACTTAGGAAGAGAACTATTCAACTCAGAAAGCATCTTACCGGCATTTGAAGCATCTTCTACTCCCTGTGGGTCTACTTTTCCGGCTACTGTGCCAGAGAATTCAACAATTGCATTGCCAAATTTCACTATATTAGTCGAAAACGTATCCATATGCGATTCGCCAGTTATTGCCTGAACAAATCCGCCTTCTTTTGGTAATTCTTTATTCAATGCTGCAAGCATCTTACCTGCATTAGCCGCATCCTGAACTGCATCACCATCCACCTTGCCTTTTACAGTTGAAGAGAATTCAGCAATAGCTTCACCAAATCCCACCATCTGTGTTCCAAATTCATCAAATTTCACTCCACCAGTAAACCATGATGTTAACTGATCAAGTAAGTTTGCTGCGGTAAGAACAAGCAACGCTTCTGCCATAGATTTAACACCATCCATAGCTTTTGGATCAATGTCGTTTGCCATTTTGAAGAATGATGAGGCATTCTCCATAAACTGTGACAGCTTCGTACCTATCTCCGGTAAACCATCAGCAACACCTGTCATGAATCCACTGACAATATTGCCAAAGAATGATCCAATCGCATTACCTATCTTCTCAATAACTGGTATTCCTTTATCGAGGAACTCCTCTAACTGAGGCACCTTTTCCATCAGAGCACCGATTCCGACAATTAATCCACCTATTCCAGCGATTAATGTTGCTAATGCCCCAATACCGATAAATGCAGACGCGCCCATGGCTCCAACGAGACCTAAAATGACTAATGCTCCAGACATGGCTATCAGCAATGTCGATAATGCGATCGCAGTTGGTATTGATGCTTCAACACCTAATTTGTCCATTACTCCAAGTATGGCTGCGAGTTCTGCTACAACCAGACCCATCAAAGCCATATAACCGATTGCTTTTGCATCAGCACCTTTGGCTAAGCCAAGAACAATCATTGCTGCCGCCATAGCATTAAGAAGTACTCCTAATGAAATAGCTGTCTGAATAGACCCTTCTACGTTTAAAGCGTCCATTACCCCGAGTATTGTTCCAAGCATTGCAACAACTCCCGACATTACAAGCATGTTACTCATAACTGATTTGTCAATTTTCTTTGCCTGTCCAAGGATAACAAATGCGGTTGCCATAGAGTTGAGTAGTAAACCGATAGCTGTCGCTGATTGGATAGATCCCTCGAGATTAAGTGCCGACATAGCACTAAGAATGAGTGCCAGCACGCCAACAATACCCGTCATCGTATAAAGATTATCAGTAACAGTTTTGGAAATTCTATCTGTTTTACCAAGTATTGCTATAGATGAAGCAAATGCCAGCAATAAGACAGATAGTGCTGCTGACGATTTGATTGCCGAATTCCCATTAAGGAATGACATAGCAGTAATAATGCCCGCTAATAACGCAACAACACCCATCATGGTACCGAGAGTCCGTATCATTTGTTTTGTATTCTTTGAAACCTGCGTTACTTTTATCATTAATGCAAATGTCGCCATGACTGACGTCAATGCAAGTGAAGCCGCCGCCAACCGTTCAGGTTTTATGAATGATAAAGCTACGATGGCCCCAGCTAATAATCCTATTGCAACGGTCATAACAACTAGGTTATTCTTGCAGTCTTTTGCATACTTTGTAACAGCAATCAATCCCACAAATAATAACTCTAACACCGATACCGCCGCTAAAGCCCGACCAAGTCCATCCGGTTCAATCTTACTTAATACAAACAGTACTCCTGTAAGTACTACGAGCGCACCAGACATCATGAGCAACATTGCTCCGGCTTTTGCCGCATTCTCACCAGCAAAGTTTGATACAGCAATAAGAGCCACAAACATCAGTTCCATTTTGATTATTACGCTCATTCCTCGACTGATCTCATCATCGCTTATGTAACTTATAAGCTTGATAACCCCGACCATTGCCATCAGAGCTATTGAAATCTTGAGAATCATGCTTCCGGCTTTTGCACCATGCTCTCCAGCATACTGTGATACCTTTACAATTGCTTTGAATAATACACCAAGTACGCCTACAACAATTGTACCTTTTACGATTTCGTCAGCTTCAAGCTTTCCGGCAAGTTTAATAACTCCGACCATTATTACCAAAGCAAACGACATTTTAAGCAACATAGATCCGGCTTTTTTACCATTTTCTCCAGCATGCTCTGACACTTTAACCATAACTGCGAAGAATGTGCCAAGTAATCCGATTACGGTTAGCCCTTTCGCGATCCCTGATGCTTCAAGTCCATCAATCTGTTTGATAACTCTTACCATAACAAGTAATGCTACTGACATAGCAAGCATAGTCTTTCCCGAACCAGCAATATCAACAGGTCCTTTAGAAAAATTACTCAGTGCTAATGCTACAGTAGTCAATAAGGCAAGTATTCCAGTTATACAGAGTAAATTTGTCTTCATCTGATCCGGATTCATGCCATTAAGTTTGGACATAGCTTCGGATACCAGTAATAACGATGCACCTATAGCAAGGATCGAAACTGTAGGCTTGCTGAAATCACCAAACTTATCCATTTTAGATAACGCAAGAGATAAGCCGACTAATGTAGCCGCCATTATACCAATGGTTATAACAGCTCTCTCTAACGAATCCTCGTCAACTTTGGATAGTACAACGAGAGATGCCGCTAACACACCAATTGCAAGAGCCATGTTAAGAATTCCTTTTGATACTGTCTCAAAATTCTTGGCTTTTGTTCTTTTGGTTATAGAAGCACTAATTGAATCAAATACTGATCCAAAACTTGTAAGTAATTTCCCAACACCTTTAGCTGGTGCTGAAAATGCCTCAACTGCTTTAGAAAGAGTCTTAAATCCATCTGCCATCTTATAGGTTATAGCAAGCATTCCTGCGCCTACACCAACCGCAAATACTTTTCCAAAATTGATTTCTTTTATACTACTAATGCATTTCTTACCAAGTGATTTAATAGTATTTATTACAGTTGAAAAACCATTTTGAATTCCGTTTACTAATCCCTGAATAATGAACTGACCAATTTCAAAGAATTTTGTTGATGGCGAATGAATGCCAAGAACGTCGCGGATACCATCAAGAAGCATCTTGCCGAGCTCTACTATTGACTGAACCGCAGTCGTTGCACCATTCTTTATACCATTGATAAGCCCCTTAAGTATGTATTCTGGTATGTTATCAGCTGCTTTTAATCCGTCAATCCAATTTTTCACAGCATCTGCCGCTTTCTGGAGATGAGGGCCAAGCTTATCCATCGCTTTTCCAAACAAATTACTGAAATCGGTAGCGTCTCTCAAATCTACAAGGAAATCTCCCAATTTAGCAGTAACAGATAACAGATCAATGTTGAAATATTTCAGAAGTGTCGATACAACTTTAATTCCGAATTTTAAACCACCGCCGAGAACATTTGTAACCATATCAAGCAATGCGATAACACCTTTGATCGTTCGTTTCAGTTTATCGGCAGTATCATCGCTCATAACTAAATGCTTTGAGAATCTGTTAATGCTCTCAGCTAAGTTATATAATGTATCAGAATTGATAGGGTCAAACATTTCAGAGAATGCCTGTTTGAATGTTTTCGCAAACTTTATACATCCCTTTATGCTATTACCCAAGGATTCAAGAATCAATTCTTTTCCGCTTGGTTTCTCTAACTGAGTGATTAACTCGCTCAATGGTGTTCCCGTTTTTTCAGCTTCCTTTGCAAGCTCTTTCAGTTTCTTTACCTGTTCATCAGTATATCCGGCATTCTTCAATTCACTATCGGATAAACTTGCAATAGCTTCTGTGAGTTCTTCAGCACTTAATGTAGTATTTGACCAATTATGTCCGTTTCTTTCCCATACTTTATTCACAAGACCCTGCACGGTTGCAAAGTCATATCCGGCTTCTGTTAAAGCCTTCATTCGTTTTTCGTTGTCGTTATTTCCAAAATCGCCTCTGATGACTCTTCCTACTACATCATTGAAATACTCTACTTTATCAGTTATATCATCTGTCGCTTTAGACGCTTCTGTTTCAGCGCCAGCTAACTTCTTTATCGTTTCTATTATAATACTGCCTGATAATTTACCTGCCGCAAATACTTTACCAATCGTGCCGTATTTACTGATCAGATCGTCGATTGCAATGCCGTGGCTTTTAGCAACTTCTATAAGTTTGTTGTTAAAATCCTCTTCGGTAACGCCAGCCGATGTGATCCGGGAAATGAGATTATCCCATTTTGAATTCAAACCACTAAACTTTTCGAATATTTTACTTACATCTATGCCGTTAACGAATTTTGTTAATGCATTAGCCGCTCTTGTTACACCAGTAGTAAATACCTGCGCAAATGGTCCGATATTTGCCTTAACATCATTGATCTTAACTCGCAATGCATTGAACAATTCTACAAGCGGACCATTCTGTTTAATTAACGGGCTAATAAATTCTGCGCCTATTCTTGAAAGGGCTGACTTTACATTTGACATTGCACCGTTGAATGTTTCATTTGCTTTCTTTGCATGTTCGCCAAATGTTTCATCCATAGCTGTTGCAAAAGTGTCGAAATCGATTTTCCCCTTCGACACCATATCACGAACATCTGCTTCGGTAACTTTGGCTCCATTTCCAACTTTTGTAAGGTACTCAGCCAATGTTGCGGCTGCGTTCATACCTCTGCCTGACAACTGAAGTAACTGGTCACCCATCATTCTTCCCTGACCAGCTATCTGTGTATAAATACGACCGATATCTTCATATGAGCTATTGGTCATGGCCGCAACACCCGAGATACCTCGAAGTGCACTCTTCATGGAATCACCAGCTCGCATACCCGATGCTGCTAACTGTGATGCTACTTTTGCCGCTGCATCCAAACCATATGCAGTTCCGTCTACACCATAACTAACATCTTCCATTACTGCGGCAACATCTTTTTCATTCTTAAGCAAACCCATTAACTGAAAGTTTGCATTTTCCAAATTCATTGCTCTGGAAATACCGCCAGATTTTATGGTGCTGGTAATGTAGCTGTTTGTTTTCTTGAAAAGAGAGATTACCGAATCTGTAACGTTTTCAACAACCCTCATTCCTACAATTCCAAATGTAGAAAATCTTTTTTGCAGCTGTTCCACGCCGGATGCAATATGATCGAGAGATATGTTGTTTGCAGCTCGAGATACGTCCTGAAGACCTTTTGTTGCACCATCGAGTTTAAGTTTCTGTTTTAATCGGTCGAGTGATGACATAGTAGTTTTGACATTTTTCTCAAAATTACGATTGTCAAACCGCATCTCGACAACTTTTTCATCAATAGTCGCGCTCATCTCTTAGTGATCTCCTTCCACGCAGAATCTGCGATTTCGTCAAAAATAGGCTGAATAGAAGGATTGATATAATCTCTGCCTTCTACCCAGCCACCGGTTCCTGTTCCATGCCCATACTGAAGAATGATCGCTATTGGCACATCATTTTGAATGTTTGAATTATGAAATGAAATTGACGCTGATCCGTCTTTATTCTCGATTTTGTAATACCAAGAACTCGCTGTTTTTCCTGTATCTTTTGGAGTTGCGGCAGCTAATGCTTCAACACCGGCGCGACCATATTTATTGAGATCACCAAGATGTATTACTTCCTTAGCTCGTTCAAGGAAATTAGTGAGATTTGAAAAGTCTCCTTTTTGTATAAAACTAATCATGTCAACCCCTCATTTCGTTTATATCTTTTTTACATAAAAAAAAAGACGGTCAGCTGTGACACCATACCGTCCTTAAAAATTTCAAGCTATTTTAAGCTATTTTAAGCAATTTTTTCCATGTTCTATTCTTTGCTGTTATTTCTCCGTCAGCTATACAACCATTAGCTTTCTGAAATGCTTTGACGCTGCTATCAAACTTCGTCCCGGCAATACCATCAACTACCCCGCAATTATAGCCGATGCTGTTTAAATACTTTTGAATAGGCTTTACAACAGCGTGTTTATTGTTTTTTGTCTTGCTTACTGTAACAGTCTTACTTAATGTTTCATTTCCAGCAATACCATCAACCTTTGCACCTATGGCTTTCTGCACATCTTTTACGAATCGCATATGTGAGTATTTGATAGATTTTTTTTCTTTGCTTTTTGAAATCGATTTGTTAAATAATTTCTGTTCTGCCGCACGTCTTTTTGTAAGTCCGTTTAATACTTTTCCACCGGCTTTATTATAAAGTAAGATTTTTTCTGAAATGGTTTCCACGTTTCTTCCAGTAACAAGCGTTTTCAAACTACCTGCTCCACAGTTATAACAGAACGATGTCAATGCTCCATACTGATTATCATTTGGTGTAAATGTTGTCACATACCGGTCGACATATGCAGAATATTTTTTTAAATCCTCTGTCAGATATTTTTCTGCCTGTGCCTGTGTGATTTTCATTCCACGTTTTACTCCGGCCGTATGCCCATACCCAATTGTCCAAACACCAACCGAATCCTGATAGGAAGTCAATCGACAACCTTCAAATTTTTTAATCAAAGCTATCGTCTCTTTATTTATTGTTCTTCCCATTTAATCATCCTTTCGTGTTAAATTTCTTTCTACGCTCAGCATTAATTCTGGCGTACATCGCCGTAGTATCTTTTTTACTCATCTTTTTCTTTGGCTGTCGATCAAGCATACAGACTTTGATCTGATCAATTAATCTGTTCAAATGCCATTTCTCACATTCTAAAGGCATTTGAAGTTCGAACATCCAACTATATATATCCTCGGCAGTAATAAACTGATCGTTCAGTCTGCTTTTTTGTTCGTTTGTGAACACGGTTGCCGTCATTTTTCGATATATATAATCGTTGAGCGCCTTGATGTTTTGTTCAGTCATGCTTTTATATGCATATGGATCAACATTCTTGTTTAATGTCATGCATTTGAAATAATCGATGGATTCTTCATAGCTTAATTTTGTGGAGAGGAAAGGTTTATTCCACCTTGCCTCCCACTTCTGAAGAGACACCAAAGAATGTTCCATCGTTAAAGTTGCACCTTTAAACTCATAAAATTCGTTTGTTTGGTCGCTATAAAATTCCCTCGGTGGGATTGTTATTTCAATCATTCTTCAGTACTCCATTTTGAATTACGCAGTAGCAAGTACTGCTGTGTCGGCATTAGAAGCTGCATTCTCAGCCGCTTCTCTAAGATCTGCTGGTACAATGCCATTGATAAACTTTGCCGCTTCTTCATCGTCAGATGAAAGCAACATATATAAAACTTCGTAAGCTGCTGTTTCAGAAAATGCTCGTGACAAAGGATGTCCTTCTGCATCTGTCTTTGTGAATCGTCGACCATCAACCTTTTCACCGTACGCAGTGAGAATGATTGTCTTAAATGTCTTGATAATCTCTGACACATTCTTTGCTTTAACAATGTCGTCAAGCATCTCTGAAAATTTCTTACCAGTTGTGTATTCCAATTCAAGTAACTCTGGCTTAGATAAATGGAACCAAAGTTTTTCTGTTCTTGTTACTCCGTCGTAATCGTCATATGTAAGTTCTTTACAATACATAGCGTTATACCTCCTTAAAAAGAAAAGACCCCGTAGATTAAACACGGGGCCTATAATTGATTATGTGGATTATGTTTTATTATTTGTTTTTACGCTGTTTTCATAATTTCAGCGATCTCATCTGGTAATGGAAGTCTACCATCTGTTCCAGGTGTGTAATACTTCTTCTCAGCCCAATCTGGAGCTGACACACCAGATACTGCAACATACTTATTGCCTTCTTTTGTCAAGTAATCTTTGTAATTGGTTGTCCAATCGTCAGGCTGTGTTGATAACAGCTCTGGATCTGTTCCGTAAAGAATCTTTTCCAAGTCGGCAAGTTTCTTTGCATCTACCTTGGTACTGTCGAGTTCCAAGTGAGCTGTCGGCTTTCCACCAGGAACATCTACCGGAGTTGTAGAAATAGTCCATGAGAATTCGATACCTTCTGGACTGTCGTTCTTTGTCTTATATGCCTTCTCAGACGGGCTTGCAAGAGCTCCATAAATCATATGTAACTTATAGCCATAATCATCCTGATCGACATCATTTCCGATTGCTGTCTGGTAAGACATACCAAATGCTGCTCTCTTCTGCTGTCCTACAAATACTCCTGGCGCAATCTCTTTCTGGCCATTGCACTCGCCGAATGAATCTGGATATGTGTAAGCAGTGATTGTAGCTCCGAAATCTTCAGAGGACATCAGGTTTACATACTTAGCATCATTTGCATATAATGCAGTAACTTCAGCTCCTGATGGACTTTCTGTAACACCGGTAAGGCCATTCCATGCTTCACCCTTTGGGTATGATCCATCAGACTCCTGCTTATAGCAGACACCTTTTTTGGTACCGGTTTCGTATAAACGTTCACCGATCTGATCCCATTTCATTAACATAGGTTTATTCTCCTTTTTTAAAAATATAGTGTGAATACATCGTGATTCAGGTTATCAGTTACATAATGTCTATCGTGGACACAGAATGGGGTTTCTAAAAGTTTATTGATTGCATCATTATCTGGTTTCTTTGAAATCACGATTACTTCATAGCATGTTCTTGAGATGTAAGCATGATCATTTGCACGCTTCATATCTCTTTTTTTTATCTGATATCTTATCGCAGGGTAAGACATCAGTTGATTATTAGGGGGCTGATAATACACATTTTTGTTCCCTATAAATTCCTCTAATTTACTTTGCAGTTTAAGTCTGCTCGACATCTGTATACACACCCCCTAGCGTTAACGCGATTCTAGGGAAGCTAGATGGATCGATAGTTGTAACTTTCCACTTAACTCCCTTATACTCCGCGTATACAATCTTCTGACAATTCTTCGAGGCATAGGGGTTGGCTACTATACTAATTACATTTGATAATGCGGTATTAGTATTAACATTATTGCTTCCGTTGTGATTCCATCTCTGGGTAAAAAAATCGCCTCGGTATTTATGAGTGATGATTCGTTCCTCACTTAACCCAGGCTCTATTTCCACATTTTCTGCAAACCCAACAAGTCCGCTCCATTTTGCCATTTTGAATTATCTCCTTATGATCAGTCCTTAGCTGCTGTTAATGTTCCCAAATCAGCGCTAGTCGCTGTCGTGCCATTTGGTTTAGCGTATGATACGCTACCAGCATTGCTTGTCACGCTGAAAGATACCGGCACATACAGAGCATCTCCAATAGAAATGATTGCTCTCTTTAAGAACATCTCTTTTAACTCACTTGTCTTAAGCTGAGTTTTACAAGCAACATCCGCATATGCCTTTGTATCGCCGGATTTTCCGTATACATATGTAGCACTTACGTTTTTGTCTTTTGCGTCATTGAAAATCTTATCCATGTTTATTTATCTCCCTTCTGATAAACTAGGCAATTGCTTTCTTTGCTTCAGCAAGACCAGGTTCCTCACTCTTGGTTTCACTGCCGGATCTAAGCACAATTGCTGAGAATGGCTTATCAAGCGCGCCTGAGCAACGAGTCTCAATCAGATACTTCTCCTGATTGTAGTCGATGTCGAAGTCGTCAAACATGTTGATTGATCCGCCCTTATCAGCGCCGACCTTATAATCAGCAAGGTTTACGATCACACCATACACATCCTTATCGTCCTTATCTTTAAGACCATCCATAACTGGAACTGTAACGATTTTGCTTACTCGAAGTGCTGTTGAAAGTTCGGCTTCGGTCTTATATAACTTATGACCGATAGTATCTTCAAGGAGCAGACAATCAGTAAGCATATCTTCTGTGGTATACAGAACTGGATTTCCTGATCCCTTATAATTCTTTCTTGATTTAACAGCTGCACGAATGAAATTCTTTGCCTTTTCATCCTCAGATGCACCTGCGGCAACTGCCCATCTAATTGTAAATAAATCATGATCATTCAGAACTGGACGAATACGATTCTCATCAACCTTGTCGTCACTGGATGCAAGTCTACCATCACCAAAGAGAATTGATCTCGCGATTTCCTCATCAAGCATCATACGCATCTCAACCTTGAGCCAAGCAACAACACTAAAATCTGTGATATCAACAATGTCATCACGATCCATCTTCTGTTTCTTATAGATTGTTGTTGGATCGGTACGTCTCTTAAGCAAACCGAATACTTCTTCTTTCTTAAGCTTTCCTTTGATATAACCCTTAGCTCTTGCTTCATCCTCTGTGATGTCAGCGAACATTGACTTGATTCTGCTAAATGGAACGTGATGTACAGATGACATTACCTGCTGTACCCAATCCATGTTTCTGCTGATGAACGTTGGAACTGGGGAATCAGCTTTTGCCTCTGGGAATAAGAATTCAAGATTCTGTACGCCATATTCATCGGCATGTGCCATGAAGCTGTCTTTTAATGATCCGTATTTTTTAAGATCACCAATGATTATCTTCATATCATCGTGAGACAGAACTGCTTCGTTCTGATCATCCTGAACGTTATTCTGATCAAATAAGTTGTGTTTCATTTCATTATCTCCTTCTTTATTATCATTATCATCAGATTCTTCGACGTCACCTATTGACTCTCCAAGTAATCCGAATAAAACTTTCTTCTGCTCGTCATTCATGGTGTTGATGACTTCTTCGATGGTCTTTCCTCTTTCAGCCCCATCTTTCTTTGGTTCATTATTTTCAGGTTCTGTTTTCTTTTCGGGGTTATCTTTCGATTCCTCTTTAGAGTCGTCTGCATGCTGAATGATCATGATATTTTCATCATAGAAAGCCTGAAGCTCATCTGCGTCTTCGTCACCATGAGCCATAACAAAGTCAATGCTTGCCCCTGGATTGGCTCCAGCGAGTACGAGACTGACTTCCTTGATGTCGCCATGAAGTACATCGCCGCCGATCTGCTTAAGATGGTTTGCCCATATTGATAAGCAAGCTACATCACCATGCATAACCCGCTTCTTTGCAGCCTGACCTTCTTCGGTATCATTAAATGATCCGTACGCATATACTCCATCTTCACGATTTTCGAGTAATGCGTGTCCAAGAACTGATTCGACTTTTGTATGATCGTGCATCCACACCAATGGAACTGTTTTTCCATCACAGTCCTTAAATGCGCCATGTCTAATCGTTCTTCCGTCGGCACAAAGTAAGTCGTTTCTAGTGGCATAACCACTAAAATCCCATTTCTTATTCATTTTGATTGTTTCCTCCTTCTTGGGATTGATTTTGGATATTTGGTACTAGCACATCTCCTTCTTTGGCCTGACTGATATTGCTATTTCTCAGTTCGTCGGCCTTTGGATCTTTTGATGGCTTCATACCAATAACCTGTCTCATTTCATTTGATGTCATAATTTCATTTCTTGTGAATTTATCCGCGATATCTGCGATATTATTGACTGGAACCAGTCTGAACGGATCTTTGAACATCTGAATTGTCTGCCCTTGTGTGCGAGCAGTCTTTGTTAAGAATTTTCTTTTAAATTCATCAACAATGGCTGAAACTATCGGTTCGATTGTCCGATTCATATAGTTCAGCATTGTCTTTTCATCAGCAGTACCATCTAAGATACTCTGTGTAATGCCTATCTGGGCAAATACCTGATTAGTCAGATACTCTACCTGATTCATAAGATTGTTTTCAACAGGACGATTAAGCTGAATGATTTTTTCAGTTGCATCAATATATGCAACACCATATTTACTGCCTACGAGCTGGTCTTCGATGTCTTTACGTCTGGTCTCTGCCTGCTCTTTCTTTAACAATGATCTCGCCTGATACGGTAACTGAACAATTATGTCAAGTTTTCCAGACGCCGTTTTTTCATCTGTCACATCCAGTAATCTCAATTTCTTTGCCAGCCGCTGCACCTGTGAGTTAGGCTCGTTCACAATCGTATAAAGTGGATTTTCTATAATTGCAACAATTCTTTTAGGCACGACCACCTCTTCACGTTTACCGGTTTGATCGTTGTATACCCTAACTTTTACATGGCGAGGATACCATTCAAGTATCTTGCATGTTCTCATCGATCCGATGCTGTAAGAATCGGTTGTCAAAGGATCTTCGTCGGTGTCGATAGGTATTGCCCCGACGCATCCTTCGTCTAGCATTGACATAACCAAATCCTGTAAGAATGCACGACCTGTCTGATCAATGTTTGCTTCCAAATTCAAGCAATTGTTTAGTCCTGAATCCACATCTTCTTCATACCGGCCGTTTTTGTCATTCTTACAGTGTTTAATTCCAACACTTGACGCATCAACAGCGATTCGGTTAAATATGGAATTGATAATGGAGCGATCATTATTGCCAGTAAGAATCAATCGGTCGGGTCTTCGTCCATATCCACTTCCGTAACTGTATGGATATGTTGGTTCTTTATTTCTAAATGCATTCCATGCCCGTTGAAATCTGTCTGTTACTCCCATTTATTACCTCCTAGTCAAAGGCTTCGCGATTAAGCTTATATGCGACATATGCGTCGAGCATTGCTGCTACGGCATCTATCTTCTGCTCATATCGTTTCTTCAATAATTTTCTATTGCCGTTTGTATCTTCCATCGTGATACAGTTACCCATGGCAAACGTCATAAGTTCCTCATCAAACAAAAGCATACGTTCCTCAGCCAGTTTCTTTAACTCACCTAATGGAACCGATTCTGTCTTAGCTCCCTGTATTACTTTTTCTACTCCGAATGGACTATGTTCTCTTGTCCAACGCTCAACAAATTCCCGAGCATTATATGGGTCATATCCGAAACTTACTACGTCGTACTCTCGTTGATTTATGTACTCATCCAAATCATCATAAACCTGCATCATATCTAATACAGTTCCCGGCATTACAATCAGTGAACCTTCATTCATAAAAGATTCATACTTAACTCTCATCGCCATAGGCAATTTCATAAGAGTTTGTTCTGTAATATAGTTTCGAGTCTTTATTCCAAAAGACCCGTCACCAATTGGAAACATAAATGTGAATGCACAGAAGTCATCACCCTGTGATAGATCTCCTCCGAGCGAACACGGCATACCCCAATAATCTCTTTTTTTCTTATGAGGTAATGTTTCTTCATAAGTGAAATAATAGGTATAGCCTTCCATTGGAATACCAAATCGCTTCGCCAAAATATCATTTCGAACAGCGGGGTTTTTCTCAGCACGTTCGACATCGTCCTGATAGGTATCATATGTGACTGTTTTTCCAAGATTTGGGTTTGCCTTTATCCACATCTCCGGATTGCTTACTTCGTCAATTGAATCAAGCTTATACCACCATATAGAGGTATGAATCGATGAATATTCACCTTTTAAAATTTTCATCAATTCCATTTTGATTGTGTCTCCACTACCGTTTCGTACGGTACCTTCTGAACTGATTGCTAAAATCAGATAATCATTATTCTGAGCAGTTCCCTGCTCTTTTGCTGACGATTGTTCTATCGCGCCAACGACATCTTCTCGAACATCACCGGATAGCCATTCGTCAATGGTTGCAACTTTAATTCTCTGACCCTGTAGTTTATCAATTGTCATAGGAACGACTTCCAATAAAGAACCAGTAAGGAAATTCTGTATTCCTTTTTTAGTGCTTGCCAGATAGGTATGATTCCCTGTTTTTCCAACAGTACTATGCACGCTTCCTTCAGTTAAGAATTTGTACAGCGGTCCTCTTGAACGAGCGATTGCAGTTCTTATTGGTGACATAACTTCATCCGCTTGCCGCATTGTTGGTGCAGTTGTTATTTGATGTGTTGTGGATGTATCTACATTGAGAAAGTAGTTTTGTATGCATGAGGCATACATAGACTTAGCCGCTCCTCGAGCAACTATAAGATATTGTTTGTTAATAAGACGTTTCTTGATTTTCTTTGTAACGTAATGTCCGCCATGATTATCTGGACCGGGAACATATACACTACGTTCGACATAATAATACCAACAAAATATTTGTTCTGCCCATAGTTTGAAAGTATCAAGTAAATGCAGATCTTCTCCGTTAGTCAATGTCAACTCATCTTCACAATAATCGACAAATCCTTGCATGGCTTGATCATCATACCATATACCAGGATTAGCAATTAATGCGTCAATGCGGTTCATTTCCATTTCGATCTCGGTATTGATTGCTATATCTCCTCTAATTACGGCATCTCTAAACATACCATAATATTTCGGTACAGCAGTATTAGATAATCCCATACACGATCACCTAATTACCCTTCTTTTTATCTTTTTTATCTCCGCCTTCACCGATGATTGGAGCTCTTGCACTATCTTTCTTCTTAAATGCATTATAAGCTTTGGCAATATGGTTATATCCCTTTGTACTTACATCCATAACATCGTTCACTTTACGTCCGGCACTGATATATGCATTTACGATCTTTTCACCAGTTGAAACATCTTTTGGAATTAACTGCTTAATATTTCTTTCAAGACTTAATCGATTATAAGCATTCTGTAATTCGTTATATGAAAAAAGATCAGCATTTTTATATAATTCTTTTGCTGATCTACTTTCTAATACTTTCTGTTTTTTTGCTTCAACGGATTCGTCTTCAGACTTCGGTTTGTTAGTAAGTGCATCATACTCTTTTTTCAGCTTCGCAGCTCTTTTTCGGCCTTTGGCAGTCAATGTTCCATCGGCATTTTGATAACGCCGGACTCCCCATTTCATTCCGAGTATTCCATGATGAGAAAGAAAATCTTCAGAATACGGGGTTCCCATATAACACCACATAATGTCATCCCTCCTCTTTTTGTTTGTGCTCTGAAGACACTTGTAATCGCCATTCCATCTCTGCTATGTTTCGGTTTATAGCATCTGCGTGAGTTGAACTCGATGGCGGGTCAAACATCATACGAACTTTGAGTCCGACGTACGTTTTCACCGAATCAATATATATATTGTCATCGATAAAATCTTCCCATGTCGCAGTTGAATCGTTGATGTTGAACGGTGCTTTTGGACCAACGCCCAACTGCCATAATGTCATGAATGCAGCATTAATGTCGGCAATGAAATCATTGTCGAAATCCTTATCTTCATCCAAAACACCATTGAATTCCTTTACGGAATCTAAAATACTATTGGTCATATCGATCTCCTTAATGTTTCCAAGGACATGTGTCATTTGGTTTTCTTTCTATTGGGTTAGTAATTAGCAGATTCACATCGCCATAATGTATAGCGTTATGCGTGCTTTGAATTGTACAGACAAGATATTCTGGATTTAATAATAAATCTGTTCTGGATAAAATATCTTCTTTGGTGATTGGATTCAGATGATGAATTAATACCGGACCATAAATGTCATAACCTGACATAGCCAAATCACAACATTGATCCCTGATGATTATTTCATCTCTGATTTTTTTCCATTCCGGTGATTTATAAAATATCTGATTGAGGTAACGATCCGAACCAAATGTGTCTGCACCTACTTGTCCGTCCAATCGTAAATATTCGAATCGTTCTTCAAAAGTCGGTATTTGTATCAGTTCAGAATATCGTCTAATACTCATCAGTATCACCGCCTTGACCGGAATATTTTCGCATTGCTGCTAATGCCTCTGCGTATGTTTCTTCCATTCTCTTCTGGCTCTGTAAAGCTTCAGTTTTAGCCTTAAGTAATCTGTTTTCTTCTCGAAGCTTTTCCAGTTCAAGTTGATCTTTTGTGGAGCCAGCTTTAAGAAAATATGTAATTATTTGTGACGATGCCGTTCCCTCTCGTAACTGTTTTTCTGCTGCCTCGTTAGCCAAAGCAATCAACTGTTTCTCTCTTGCTTCAGGTGTCAACGCCGGTCTGAGTTTAGCAGTAGTGTTTTTAGCTTTCGGCATACTTTTAACCTCCTTCTATTATTTTTTCAACCATTTAGATAACATTTATAAAGACTTATGATGCACCTGAAATATGCTCAGGATTTTTCGAAAGGAGGCATTTTCTGGACGTGGCATCACCAGAATATATGTGCGGAGGGTTTCACATATCAAATTTAAAGAATCATCATAAGTCCTTGTAAATATCATCTAACAATCAAACAATGAATAACATTTGTAAAGACTCATTAATGTGAAAGGATTGGAAATAAACACTTGTAAGGGGTGGATTACAAAAAGCATTAATGAGTCCATGCAAATATCATTCATCGACTTTTCCCCATTTTTACCTCCGGGGAATTTTTGAGGAGGGCGGCGATGACGGCAGGGGGTGTGATTTTTAAGACCCCCTCCCTATGTATTCATCGTCTACCAGTGATACGGTTAAGCCGCTACGCTGTTATTTGTTATTTTTTTGTAAATATTGAATGGATCAGTTTTAATTATGCTATCAATTGCCTGTTCAACTGCACGATTATATTCCTGCTGTGACAAATTATCTTCAACTTTTGCAATTCTTGCTAAGTATTCGCAAGTGTTGTAACCTTTTTCTTTGTCGAACAATAACCATTCTGTAAACTGCGTAAAAGGATTAAAAGGATTGTCGAAAGTTGTAATTGCAACTAAACGATCGATGGCATTATTACTATTGCTCATTTAATTTCCTCCTTTTAAATACTTTGAAACTGCTGAAACAGAAAGATTCATCTTATCAGCGATCTCTTGCAATGTGTAATCGGATGCTGCGTAAGCTTTGATACGATTAATCTGAACTTGTGAAATACCACGCTTTTCTTTTGGCATTGATCTTTCGCGAAGCACATCTGGATTTGCATTATTAAGTATCTGCTTTAATTTATTTTCGCTGATAGCCCCTGACTGAATTGCTTCCCATTCACGGTCAGTAATTTCTATAGCTCTGTCTCTTCGTGCCACAGATCCAACCTGCTGACGATACTTAGTAAGTGCCTGTTGACTAATCTTTTTAAGATCACTCGTTTTCATATCAGGATTGCTTTGCTTTTTCTCGTTTATCTCTACATTCGCCAGCCGCTGTGCAGTACGTTCTTTGACCGTGTTCTTAAGGGCATCATTGAGTTTTGTATCCAGTGAGTCTATCTCATCTTTATACTTACTCTTTGCCTCTTTGCTGGTTGCTATCTTTCCGGTATAAGCCATCTCTACTCTAGCTTTATTAGCTAGCTCCTTCATATCATTGGCGTACTGTGCGTACAATAGCTCCATAGGATGACGAGCTTCTGATACCAATGTATAAGCATCGTCAGTCTCAGCCATCTTTGTACTCTTTTTGGTTCGCATTTTCATCTCATATCGAATCTTACCAGTACGATCCGTATAATATACCTCGCCAGTAGTATTGTCTTTACGCTTAACAGGGGTGTATCGATCAATGGATGCCTTATCAGTGGTGTTATACTTAATTGTATCCCCATCAGCGGTTTTGATTGTCACTGTGCCAGTCTTTTTATCTATAGTCCGATTAGGGTAATACAAATCATCAGCCGTCTTATAAATCAATGCTCCCTCTGGTCTGGATGGGTCATACCACGACTTATCTTTCAGATTGATCTTTGGTGTTCCTTGTGTCGCCGGGACACTTGTCTCTCCTTTAGCTCTTGAAAGTATTGTGGATGCTCCACCAGATCTAACAAGATTGCCATTTCCATCATACTTCGGCTGGTAATCTTTTCTAAGCTGTGCAATGTTATTGTCTTTTTCACTCGCTTTATAGTCGAGTTTGTGTTTTTCAGCATCAATTACAACCATAGAATGTCTAACAGCTCTGGCCAGTTCTTTTTCATCCGCGCCAGCTAATGTCATATCTGTGATAAGGTTAGATATTTTACCCATTTCTGTCTGGGTATTTTTCATAACCTTATATTCATGACCATCCCGATAATAATGTTTTTCACCATTACTATCGATCTTTACTTCTCCGCCATATTTGAGTTTTGGATCAAATCCTTTAAGCCCAGCAAGTTCTGGTGTAGATGTGATCTTCACCTTGCTACTAATAGGTATAACCATAGCAGTATCCCCATCGAAGTCTGCACCAGATAATCGAGCGGCTACCTTTGCATTAATACCAACAGCGTCCTGTGCTAATGGTCCAATCGTTTTAATTGCATCTTTATTACGATTGTTAACTGTACAAATAGGTATCTCAAACGTTCCTCCGTGAGGGTAACGAATAAGTGCCACCTTTGTTCCGGATGAATACTTTGGTGCATATATCTCATTATCTTTGAGTGATGGGATTGGTATAATGACATGATACTTCTGATGAGGTAATGCTGCTGCCTGTAAATTGACAGCTGCCGCATCACAACCATCCGCAAACTTCTCAAGATAATATTTTTTAACAGTTGGGTTAGTCAGTGAGCATATCTCAGCGTACTCATCCATCTTATTTGCTTTCGCCAAATTAAGCTGCTTTTCTGCTAATGTCTTTGTCTGTTTACCAAGAAACTGCGATGGTAACGCATCTTTCCAGTCATCCCAATCACCCTCATCAGCTCTCTTATTTATAAGACCAAGTTTCTTATTAGGGTTATCGGATGCCCCAGAAATCCGTTCGCCGGTTTTGCTATCATACCAATACTGTCCACCCTGATCCGCATCTTTTATAAGTGATCCAAATGGATTGTCCGGATCGTCTTTGACATCTTTTAAAACTTCGAGTTTAGACTTATCTTTTGTTTTATTGGTATTAAATCGTACATCTACACCATCTGGTAGATCATCCGAATAAACTGCCATTCCCTTGATGTATTTCTTCCCGTCTACCATGATTCGAACCTGTGAATATCTGGATTCTCCTAATGATAAATCAGGGCACCCTCTTCTGATTTCAACAAGTCCGTCTTTCTCTAACCCACCATCTTCAGCATAACAAATTGCTAATCGCTTTGAATCCAAGCTTGATGGGTATGTGAACTTTCGTTCAAATGTATCGCCACCATCACGAGATATGTAATCATTAATAGTTTTTACTCTGTCCAGATCATAAATCTCCTGATGTTCGATTCCTGGTTTACAAAGTACCCTCTGAGTCGTTTTCTGAGAAGTATTAGTAGCCTGAGAGAAACGTCCGCCGTATACGTTATACCCTTCTCGTGTAAGAATGGTTAAAGCCTGTTCAAGTTTTTCTTTTGATATTCCAAGCTCACGTTCTACTCCGGTACCGACATCGACCATTTCTTTACTGTCGACCTGCTTCTTAAGATAGTCAGCGGTATTACGAGCTTGTTTCATTTTGCTTTCTGAACTGGCATTAAGCAGTGATCGTACGGTAGACTCATTAATCCCTAGTTTTCGTCCAATCTCGGAATTGTTTAATCCATCGGATCTTAATGATTTAACATGTTCAACAAGCAACATACGCCGTTCATCTTTAGCCAAAGACTTTTCAGTACGATACTGTCCCGTGGTAAGTCCAAATTCATTTTTAATATTTTCTGGTGTTTCTTCCCACCCGGTTTTCTTAAGAGCTTCTACTCGACTAAGGAAATCCTGTCCATGCTGATATGGATTCTCTCCTGATCCCCATGGATAACGACCTGAATGCCTCGGTGTTCCATAATGAGCAAGAAAATTTTCGTCAAGCAATAATGAGTCAAGATCTGAAAAAGTATTCATGTTATACCTCCCCGTTATTTAAAGACTGAAATAATTTATCAAGATGAATGATTTTGTCTATGACAGGTGCCACATCTTCTACTGTCGGACAAAATACTTCCACATTATCATTCTGATAAATTCGAAGCTCGTACTTGATCTCCCCCGGTTTCACTTTGTATTCCAAACAAAACAGCGCAGCATAAATTAATAGCTGATCCATATGTGCTGGGATACGTCCAGTCTTTAAATCATGAATTCTTAATAATCCGTTTTTGAAACTTATAGCATCGGCAGTTCCAAAAAATCTTTCTGAATAAAATAAAACAACCTCTGTGTTCATCTGATATCCGATTGCATCATTAACATATGAATAAATCGTTTTCTTTGAACGAGGTTGTTTAATTCCAAGATCAATTGTTTCTTTTGCCCATGCATGAAGTTTAGTGCCCATCTCAGATGCTTTTTTATTTCGATATATTTCAATCGCTTTTTCATCGTCATACCGTAGCCAATGGTATTGACTTGCTGAGAATGGAGCGTGGAGTCCTTCAAGACTCGAATGTTGATTGAAGATCATTTAACACGTCCTCCTTATTTTCTGGATAAATGAAAGCGGCATATGACATACGGTTCATCTTCGCCACATAATACCCTTGATTTGGTCGATGACTCGCCGTAGCATTTTTCTTTCCCTCAAGTGCTGCCCATTTATTTTTGTACAAAATAAGAAGGTCCGGAATTCCCTGTATTTCCGTTGGATCCATATGTAATACAATGCATCCCGGAAATCGGTGTTCCAATTCATTTACCAGCTTTGTCTTGAATTTGTTTTCTAACATCGCTAATAATACCCTCCTTTCAAAATGAAAAAGGAAATGCACGCCGATAAAAAAAAATAGCGTTTCTATCCTTTCTCTCTATAAAAGGGTATGTAAATGACGCGAGAAGAAAAATGAAGATAATTTGTATTTGCCGCTAAAAAATAAAGACCCAATGTATTTCTACACTGAGTCCTTATTGACAGATTTATTTTTTATTTTTTGTTTTTATTTTTTTGTCAATTTACCAATACTGTCTAATGTATTCTCGACTCCCATTGCATAGTAGCCACAACTATTTGCCGCTATAGCTATATCATTGATGTCCTGATTAATCTTAATCGCAACCAATCCTACTATAGCCATATAAACGGCACCTTTAGTAAAGTCATCCATGTTAGAAATCTTTTCTTTGCATTCCTCGTATTTGTTTTTAATTGCTTCTTTTACTTTCATAATAAAAACCTCCTTAAAATATAGTTTTTCTGTCATTAAAGCGGTTGTAGATTTTGCGAAAAAAAAAAGAGTCTTAGTAAAAGACCCTCTTTATTATTTGTTATTCTTTTTTATTTGTTACCTGAAAACCTATCGGTTGTTTTTTCTCGGTAATTATGCCATTACTAATTAGAAACGCTATGTATTTTTTTACACATGGGTCATCTTTATTCATCAGCTTTAATGCTTTTAGTGCATATCGTTTACTCATTTTATCAATTTTCTTCGATATAAACATTAATAATTCTTTTGCTAATTGATAACCTAGTGTAATTCCAAAACCAATCTTTACACATGTCCAAAATGTCACATTCACCATAATAATTACCTCCTGTTGTTCATATAACAATTTTTATGTCATAATACAGAATGCATTCATCGCGAATTGTGCAAACATTATCCGATAATTCAATTATTATCTCGCAATTACTATATATTATTCATAAATGCTTTCGTATAATTAATACATAATTTAAAAGAAAGGAGGTATAAAAACATGAGTACATTAACAAACAATAGTAATCAGTTATGCTATCTGCAAGTTGATAGACAGTCGGCGGCCGCAACAACGCATGCTATAAAAGAATATTTTGGCGGCATGTGTAATTTGGTTGTTATGTCTATTGATGATTTTTATTCGATCACAAAACAACCTTCAAAAAATCAAAAAAGTAATTTTTTGAAGGGTTACGGATTAGGAACATTGGGAGTGCTTGGGGTAAGAACCGCTTGCTATATTATTGTTAATCGGTCTGACATCCAATCTTTTGCTAAAGATAAATACACCAAATTTATTGAAGCAAAAAACAATAAGAAAAAAGCAAAAGATGCCAAAAAGGGGGTAAAATCCAATGTTGATCTTACAGACCCAGGCAATATTGATTGCTCGGATTCAGATCTTGACTAAAGGCTTTAACCGCCCCATTTTCACCATTTGGCCAAAAGCCCACTTTTTTCTCTATTTATTATAAAAATATATATTTTTTTTTCACAATTAATAAGAGAAAAAAGTGGGTTTTTGGCCACAACACCCCGCAACCCGCATAAAACCTAGGTTTTTCGCTGGCCAAAAATTTTTTCAAAAGTGGGCAGAAACCCACATTTTTTGGCCATTTAGCCAAAATTCTCCAAAATCCACTTCAAAAATTTGCATAAAAAATGACCAGGACCCACAAAAAGTGGGCAGCTGGCCAAAAATTTTTATAAAAGTGGGCAGAGATTTTTAGTCATTTTCAAGGTGTTCAAAAGCAATCCAAGTATCATATCGATCATATGTGTCATTGTATCCATATCCCATATCAACACTATATTTTGCGGATTCATATTTGCAAGCTATGTCGCCACTATCATTCTGTATCTTAAAGATTTCTTTATTATATCCACTGGATTTAACGAATTCAACATATTTATTAAATTCATCTTCAGTACACCCGCTAATGCTAATATAATATTGCACTTCATTATTTGTCAGTACCTGACATTCCCCGCTAACAAAAATATCGTCATACTTCGGAACTACTTCTTCCCATCCGTACTCATCTACTTCTGCTTCCTCTACAAGAGTTGTTCCAGTCTTACCGGAACTGTCGCCACTTCCGCCATTACTACTATTATCAGAGCATCCAACAGCAAACAGGGTGACTGCCAAACTTATAATTAATAAAGCCTTTCTCATATCCTTCTACCTCCTTCGATATGTACAAAATATAAATTGATTATAGTCTGTCTACATCCGGGCTGTCAACTGATTCTGACACGCTACTGCAAGGAGTTACTGAAAAGCCATTAATGCCACCTACTCCGTATACAGCATTCAATGTATTCTTAGTGTTTATCTCTTTAAGAGTGACACAATAATCATCAACACACTTTTTAATAACTGCATCGTGATTTTTTCCTCGCTCCTTCATTTCCTCGGCCAGATAACTAAACCCTTCTGCTAATATGCACACAGCACCAGCAATAATCCAAGCAGTAACATGGCCACCAAAATAATAAAATCCCCAACATAAAACTCCTAAAAGCATATACATTTTTATTCCTCCTTTAATATATTAAGTCTTTTTTTAATAAATTCGTCTTTCTTTACAGAATCGTTCACTGTCTTCCTCTTCACGAACAATTTCTACAATGTAGTCATTAGTTGCAGATCCGCGTTCAATCTGAATGATTTTAGCCTGTCTATCCACAAGGCTCTGACCTGATAGATTATTAATATAGTTACCACTCCAAATTTCTATAACTGAATTATCTAATATTTTTTTCATCTCTTATTCCTCCTTATAATTATGCTCTACATAAACTGATGATATTGTCATTTGCATCTCTTTTATTTATTCGATTATGACAATACCCTTCTTTTTGGCAATAACATTCCCAATTACCAGTCCCTGCATCCGTTATATAATACGATCGATACCGGCATGGCTGCCTATTATCAGGAATGGCATCAACCAAACCTATAAATGTATCCATTTTATTCCTCCCTTGGCCAGCGAATCGTTACTCTTAATACACCAATAGTGAATGCAAAAATATCAGCTACTTCGGAATTCACTATTTTTTCCAAAACCATTCCTTTTTCGTAAGCGATACGATTAATAGTCATCATACAATCCGTATTGTTTACATCATAAATATTAATGTCATCCGTGCTTAAATCCAAAATATCTTTTACAGTCATTTTTTATTCCTCCTTTTCAAAACTATAATGTCTTGCAGCATCCTTTATCATATAATCAGTATATTCCGTTGGTGCAGTTGGACATCCGTCAGGATATTTATCTCTAAGCCAGTTATTAACCGCTTCATTCATGCTTGATGCATTTGTCGTAGTATCCTGGTCAATTCCATTTATTAGCCGCCGCTTTCCTCTTTGCTCTTTAGGTTCGCATGTATCTATTGATTTTTCTGATTTAACCCAAGGAAATGGCTCGCCAAATAAATGTTTCTCCATAGAAAATTCCGGTTGATCAGACATCTTTTTCTCGATCTTTTCAAGACTTCCGGTGTAAGAAAGAACACGGGCATACATTGGTGATTCACCTTTTGCTTCAACTACGATTAATACATCTTTGCCATTTTTAATAGCTTCATAGTCACTTCGACTTATAAATAGCTTTTCCATAAACATCAACCTCCCTTAATTTTCACCATTCAATAATGTTTGTTGTACCGATAGAATTTATTGCATCAATCTGTGCCTCAGTTAGTTTAATGCCATGATTCTTGAAAATATCTTCAGTCCATCTAACGTCAGATTTATTAACCTTATTTTCACATCCACTAGAAGCGCTAACAATTAATTCAGAATATGGTAAACTCTCAATCCACCTACAGAACTCTCGCCATTCATCCAACTTATGGTCTTTACGAGATTTATAAATGTTTGCCAGCACCTCATAATTCAACATAACATTACGAGTCTGGTTGTAACTGCTCGGAAGAAGCTGAATCATCTGCCACCAAATATCTTTTCTGTGTTCAGGGATACCAATAGAACTATCCAGCGACAATGTACCAAGGTACAACTTTCTATAAGCATTTAATGTATCAATAGTCGTTTCCAATACAGCTAACGGTGGTAACACATCTTCGCCCGGAACATTCATCAAATGCTCACAACTAAAATCATCCAAAGTAAACTCTTTCTCAGCAATCTTGTGCATCGTACTGCAAGAGTTAGCAACAGTACCTACCTTGTAAGTATCAAATTCTTTCCCATTAATGGACTATCTTTTACTATTGTTTTTGTGTGTTATTTTTTTTTTTATTTATATGAATCTCGTTTTGTTGCTCTCTTTCTTGATGTATTGTCATTTGTCTTTAATAAAACGCAAGGTTTATCATCAAAAAAATCTTTTATTAGGATACATGGTTTCGTCCAATAATTGAACGCCTTCCATTATCACTTTTCTAGAGCTGTCAAATTCTGCTC